>Ga0209753_1000075_pt1 | contig 33361 bp, 25 predicted proteins | sample METZYME_3_550m_FD_187550 | JGI IMG/M metagenome (GOLD analysis project Ga0209753, IMG submission 187550) | Marine microbial communities from oxygen minimum zone in mesopelagic equatorial Pacific - METZYME_3_550m (SPAdes) (version 2) | ecosystem: Environmental > Aquatic > Marine > Oceanic... | reverse complement strand
ATCCCGTGCCTCAACCGTAAAAGCCTTCTTCGCTCGGTTCTGTGTGCTTGAACCTCTAATCTTGATTCCGACCCGCGTGCCCAGGGTTGGGCTGTTCATTAAGCTGGTTCGTTCGCCTCCGCCCGGTTCGTAAATGGACATGTACGCATTTTTGTAGGGATCAGATGGGATACCACCTCCCTTAAAGTTTTCGATCACGATAACCGGAAGGTTGGAGGTGAACTTGCGAGCATTGGCTGCGACCTGAAGGTACTCGTGGCTGATTGGTGGCCCTCCTTGGCCGTCTTTACTAAAACAACGAGCGGAAATTAGAGTGGATTTGTTTACCCTAATGGCTGACGTGTAGGCTTTTGAAGTTGAGTTGGGCAGCTTGCCGTTGGTGGTGTATCTGACGGTCTCTCCTTCAATACTCGGTTTTAGGGTGATCGAAAGAGAGGTCGTAAAGCTACTGGTTTCACGAGAGAAAATCGGATTGCCTGGCAGTGGTTGAGATTGGCCTGCGTTTAGCCTTCCTGGGGTCGGGAATGTCAGGAACTCGCGACTGCTTGGATCAACCGCTGCCGAGCGTCCTCCGATCAGCGTTGGCATTAGGAAAAACTCATTGCGGTCACTCCGATAATCGAAAGCCTGGACCGCGAGCACATTGTCCCCCCCGTTTTTCAATAGGGGAATGTGATCGGTCAGATCGAAATCCAAAAAGGAGCCATCATTGTTGTTGCTCGTCGCATAGGAGTTGTATTTCGGCTTGTCCACTGCGTTTACAGAGGCGATTTTTTCACCGTTTAAATAGGCAATAAACCCATCGTCAAACTTGATCCTCAGGATCAGGTAAGCGAGTGAATCTTGATTTTTGACGGAGAATTTTTTTCGGGTCCAGATTACTCGCTTGGATGTGGAAACCCTGGTCTTGATTAAATCCTGGAGAGTTGTGCCGGTTCTCTGAAAGCCGAACCCGGATCGACCGCTTTTCCAGCTACTCGTCTCCTTGAAGGTTGGATTGGTCCAGTTTTCTTTGGAGTGGGTGCTTGACGGTGTCAGGTAACGAAACATCGAGTGGACCGGGATGATCTGTTCCACCTTGCCCATCATGGGTACTCCGTAGGACTGGTTGTCGGCCAGTGCTGGAAAGCCTGGTTCATACTTATCTGTGAAGATGCCGTCCGGCTTGGATAAGCCGAGGAACTCGCCAGCGCGTGCGAGCCTGAAACTTGTGTGCAACGGCTTACCAGGTTCTGCAATGTTATTGCCGGAAGCATGGACGATCAGGAATTTACCAGGTGGGATGGAGACATCGGGAAAGGTCCACTTTAACGGAGTCTCTAGTTCATCGCTCAACCCCCAGCCGAGGAGGTTGGTCGGCGTGTTTCCAGGGTTGTGCAACTCGACCCAATCCGGAGTTTCTCCAAATTCATCCTTAAGAGTCTTGTTGTTGGCGGCGACGATTTCGCTAATGAACGCTTCGCTGCCTGATCCATTGAATACCGGGCCAAGAGCCACGATACCGGTGAGTAATGTTATGGTTAATCTTATCCGCATCTCGAAGTTGAGTGCGTCCCCGGCGGTTTGCCGATGTTACGGGGGCGGAGCCTACTCTGCTTGGTCACACGGTAAAAGGCGAATGTCACGAGGATGTGCCTGCACGATTCAGGGCTTTCAAAGCGGCTTCACGCTCCAGCAATGCCGGGTGGTCATAGTGAAAACCGCTATACCACGGGTGCGGCGTGAGGTTGGTCAGGTTTTCCCTGTTTAGTTTTCTGAGCGCGGTGACCATCGGGCCACAGTTCCCGATAGCGTCTGTGGCGAAGGCATCTGCCTCGTATTCAAATTTGCGCGACCAAAAGCTCGATAACGGGGATAGCCAAAACGTCACCGTCCCAGCCAAAAGTCCGAACAGCAAAAATGCCGGTGCATGGCTGCCCCCTCCGCCAAAGCCAAACGAACCCGCGAACCAAGGTTGCTGGGTCAGGAAACTCAAGACCCAAAACCCGGCGAGTGTGATGATGAATGACCATGCGATCATCTTCGGGACATGTCTGAGCTTGAAGTGGCCGATTTCGTGTGCCAGCACTGCTTCGAGTTCCTCTTCGCTGAGTTGCTCGAGAAGCGTGTCGAACAGCGCGATTTTTCGACCTCTTCCTAAGCCGGTGAAAAAGGCGTTCGAGTGCTTTGAACGCTTGCTTCCGTCCATGACCTGGATGCCGGCATTGATGAATCCTGTGCGCGTGGCCAGGTCGTTCAATCGATCTTTCAGCAATCCGTCCGGCAGTGATGTGAATTTGTTGAACAAAGGGAGGATAAAAACCGGCGCTAGCACGCTCATTAATAACTGGAAGAGCACAACCGCTCCCCATGCCCACAACCACCAATACTGGCCGCTTTCCTCAACCAGCCAGAGGATCAGTGCCAGCAGAGGTACGCCGATAGTAAGACTCAACACGATGGCCTTGGCCTGGTCCGTCCACCATGTACGCTGGGTGGAGTTGTTGAAGTTGAACCGCTCCTCAAGACGGAACTGTGAGTACCACGAAAACGGAAGGCTCAGCAGCGACATCATCAGGATAATAGACCATAGGGTGAGCGCCAGTCCCCAGTGGGTTTGTCCGCTGATTTCCGCGATGAGGCCAAATAGCTCGGCCAACCAACCGCTGAATAGCAGGATACAAAGGAGTGCAGTACTATAGGTGTCTGAGGCTGTCCCAAGCCTTGCCTTGGATAAGGTGTACTGAACTGATTTTTTGTATGTTTCCTGGTCCATGATTTCTCGAAACGCCTCCGGGACTTCGGCAGCATGGTTTCGGACATGGGCTGCATTCAAGGCATCGAGCCATAGCTCAAAACAATAGCGAATCAAAATCAGGCCAAGGGTAACGGTTGCGAAAGTGCTCATTAAGTGGTTACTGTTTGTTTAAGGTTTCGTCGATTGAGTCGTACAGGGCGGTAAAGATTTTTTTGACCTGCTGCTGCGTAGTGCAGAACGGCGGCATGATCACGATCACGTTGCCGATGGGGCGTGTTAAAACGCCACGCTTGGCTAAGCTGCTGCAGACGCGTATCCCGGCCTGTTCAGTCAAGTCGAAAGGCTCGCGCGTCTGCCAGTGTCGAACCAGTTCCACTGCCAGCACACACCCGGCCTGCCGGATGTCGCCCACCTGCGGTAGGTGCCATAGCCTCTTGGCTTCGGCACAAAGGTTTACGGCAAGTTTTTTGCGCTTGGCCACTGTGGCCTTGGTCTGCAGCAATGTGACATTCGCCAGGCTGGCGGCACTGCCAAGTGCGTTACCAGTGTAGCTGTGCCCGTGGAAGAAGGTCTTTAATTCGGAGTAGTCGCCAAGGAAGGCATCGAACACTTCCTGCGTGGTCAGCGTCGCGGCCATCGGTAGGTAGCCGCCGGTGAGCCCCTTGGCCAGGCAGAGGAAGTCCGGCTGTACCCCTTCGTCGTGGCTGGCGAAATACTGCTCGGTAGCGCGGCCCAGGCCACTCATCACTTCATCGGCGATGAGCTGGGTTCCGTGCCCCCGGGCAATCTCAGCGACACGACCAAGCCATCCTTTCGGTTGTGCAATCATGCCGGCTGGCCCCTGCATGCCCGGCTCGATCAGCATCGCGGCATATTGGCTGCCACGTTTTTCGCGTTTGCAGAATTGCTGCTCCACCTTGTCAACGCACTCGAGGTTGCACTTGCGGGTGTCGCGTGCGTCGGTGCGCTCCGGCTTGGCTTTGTTGAATGGGCACCGGTAGCAGTACGGCGACATGACTTTGTCCGTTTTGAACAGCATCCCGGAGTAGGCGCTATGAAACAGTTCGATGTGCCCTGCGCTGACCGCTCCGACCGTGTCGCCGTGATAGGCCCCGTCGAGCGAAAGAAACCTTGGCTTAAGGGCGCGACCGGTGCGGCGTGCAAACTCGAAGGCCAGTTTAATGGCCACCTCGATCGCAGTTGAGCCGTCGTCGGAGTAAAAGACCCTGGCCAGGCGCGGCTGCCGCTTGGGCAAGCCGGTTCGCGGGTTGGTCAGTTTCACCAGCGCTTGGCCAAGTAGGGAGGAAGGTTCGCTGGCCAGGCCAAGTGCCGAGGTGTGGGCAACTTTGGTCAACTGCTTGCGAATGGCGGCGTTGATCTTGGGGTGATTATGGCCGTGAAGGTTGGTCCAGATAGACGAGTTGGCGTCGATGTATTCCCTGCCACGGACATCCCAAAGCAGCGCCCCTTTGCCCCGCTCAATGAGCAGCGGTTCGCCTCTGAGCCAGTCGCGCATCTGGGTGAATGGATGCCAGAGATACTGCTGGTCGAGCTTGGCCAGTGCGTGCTTTTTCATCCTTCAATGAGGCTGATTTCCTCGAACGGCGACAGGTCGAGTTCGAAGCCGGTGCCGAATGGTTGACTGTTGACGCTGGCCAGGTCGATTCGCCCGTCGCGTATGTCGAGCGTCGGCCAACCCCGCTCACTTGTTCTGTACAATCCAGTGTGAGCATCGAGCACCTGTCTCTGAGTGGCCTCCGGAAACTGCGACAGTCCCGCCATGTAGTGGTGGCCGTTGCGCTCGACACTCTCGATACCGAGCGCAGCCATCACCGCGAGGTCCTGAATCACGGCGACTGGGCCCACGTTGCACAAATCCTCGCCGCTCATGACGGACGTGTGTCCTGTCTCACGCCGAGCGTTGAGGAGGCAGGCGTTGGCGACCCCCTTAAAAATGCCCTTGCAGTTTTTATGACTCGTCCCGGCGTAGCCGAGAGCCAGCGCTGTGGGCAGGCTTTTGATCGTGGCATCGGATTCATCGATGATAATCGGAGGGCGGCCTGGCCAGTTATCGAACCCCTCCTTGACTGAATCTTCGAGTGCGATGTCGCGGTGCAACGGTTGCTCGACAAAGAGGAGGTGTCGAAAAAACGGGGCTAAGCTTGAGTTGTCTACCAGACGAATCCAGTGTTTGCGGAAGTCGTCGACGGAATTGAACTGCTCGTTGCCATCGAGGCTGAATGCATGGTTGCGTGGGGCATGTTGATCGATGGCGGAGGCGACGGTGCGCAAGCGCTCCAGGTCAGCGTCGATGTCCCCAGTGATCTTGATTTTAAAATGGCGCAGACCGTAAGCGTGGATGCATTGGTCGAGAGATTGCGGCAACGAGTCGTCGAGTTTTTCATCATCTGGGATGGTGTCGGCGGACAGCGGATCACCCAAGCCGACCGTGTGGCGCGGGAGCACACTGGCTAGAGGGGATTGCGGAAGTAGTTCAAGGGCGGAGCGCTTGGCCAAGGCCGGGTGAATCGCACCCGGCTGGAACCCAAGCGTGCCATCGCGCAGCGCTTGGCCAAGCGTTTTGCTAGTGGCGCGGCAGACCGACTCGATCAGAGCTCGCTCTGCCAGCGAGGTTCCAAAGTGAGCCAGCAGTGGGGCGATGTTCTCCGACTTGGCCCAAGCGGCTTGACGCTCGTAAATGCCTTGCCAAGCGGTGAAGGCAGTCGGGGCCTCGACCCCGATCGAGTGACTTAGGGCCCGTCTAATTACCCGGAGCATGTCGGCGACCTCCTTGTCTAGCGGGTCGTCCGGCACCTTGGTAAACCATTTGGGAGGCAACAAGTCGGAAGCGACTCCCCTTGACAGCCGTCCATCTACATCGGTGTCGAGCCGGACAAACACCATCGGTACCTCGGTCATGGTGGCGATGCCGTACTTGAATGGCATGCGCGTCTTGAGTTGAATCTGGTGTATGGAGGCTCCGGTGATGTTCAGCGGCACGCCAAAGTCATAATCTGGCAACGCTCGTTCTTCAAGTACAGCTGTGATCCGCTGTTGGGCTTTGCCTGATGGATGGAGTGGGGTACCGTGCCGTCCATGCTGCTCCTGTTCATCGGGGACATTGTCGGAAAACCGGGCCGCAAGGCGGTGCGATATTTTTTACCGCGCCTCCGGAAATCCCGTGGGATTGATTTTGTCGTCGCCAACGGTGAAAACATGGCCGGTGGCTCCGGTATCACACCGGCGACCGCGAGCGAGGTGTTTGAAGCGGGCGTGGACGTGATGACATCCGGCGATCACCTTTGGGACCAGCGTGAGGTGGAGTCGCTGCTGCACAGCGAATCACGATTAGTGCGACCGTACAACTATCCCGAGGGCACTCCGGGGCAGGGGTTTGTCGTCAGGCAAAAGGACAATCTTCCGCCCGTGGGCGTGCTGAATTTGCAGGGGCAAACATTCATGAAGCCGATTGAGAACCCCTTCTTCGCCGCCAACGAAGCGGTGGAGGAACTGGGAAAGGAAACTTCCATCATTTTTGTGGACATGCACGCGGAGACGACATCCGAAAAAATCGCGATGGGGCGTTTTCTCGATGGGCGAGTGAGCGCCGTGGTGGGCACCCACACGCATGTGCAGACTGCGGACGAGCAGATTTTTCCGGGCGGCACGGCTTTCCTGTGTGACGCAGGTTTTACCGGGCCGCAGGAAAGCATCCTTGGTCGTGAGATTGAACCAATCCTTCGCCGTTTCATGACGTACCGGCCGCAACGGTTTGGCGTGGCTACTGAACGCGTCACATTGAACGGGGTGTTAATCGATATCGACACGGCCAGTGGCAAGGCGCGATCCATCGAGCGAATATCAGAGTTGTTGACGGAAAAAAAATCCGAGGAATGAGCCGCGAGCAACAGAGCCTGTGGGACTTCGGCGGACCGCCAGACAGCGGGGGGGCGCGCAGGGTGTATGGTGTCACCGAGCTGAACCGAGAAGTAAAGGGCCTGCTGGAAAAGCAACTCGGAACTGTCTGGGTTGTGGGGCAAGTCACCGGCCTGCGCCAACAGGCTTCTGGTCATATTTATTTCGGCATCAAGGATGAGGATGGACAGTTGAACTGCGCACTGTTTCGAGGGGTTGATTCAGAGAAGCATTCGCTGCTCGAGGACGGGGTTCAGGTGGTTCTGCAGGGGAAGGTCACGGTGTTTGAGCCAAGGGGGCAGTATCAGCTAATTGTTCGCAAAGTGGAGTTGCAGGGGCAGGGGGAGTTGCAGGTCAAGTTTGAGAAGCTGAAGCACAAGCTGAAAGCCGAGGGGTTGTTTGAGTCCGGACGGAAACGATCGCTACCCAATTTTCCTGCCCGATTGGGTTTAATCACATCGCCGACCGGTGCGGCAATTCGGGACGTGCTCCATGTCGTTCGACGGCGCAACCCCTCCCTGCAAATTGTGCTAAAGCCGTGTCGAGTGCAGGGCGAGAGCGCCGCAGCGGAGATGGCCAGGGCGATTCAACAGCTGAACCTATGGAGCGCTGGACAGGGCGAGGGCGAGGCGCTTGATTTGATTTTACTGACTCGCGGTGGAGGGAGCCTGGAGGATCTTTGGGCGTTCAACGAGGAACTGTTGGCCCGTGCCGTACACCAGTCGGAGCTGCCGGTGGTGTCGGCGGTGGGGCATGAGATTGATTTTTTGATCACCGACTTCGTGAGTGACGTCCGGGCTTCAACACCGAGCGTGGCTGCCGAATTGATCACGCAGGACGTGTTTGCGTCACGTAGGTTTCTGGTGGAGGCCGCTGCACAGTTAAGCCGCTTGGCCAAGCGGAGAGTGGGGTTGAACAAGCGTGACTTGCTGACTCTTTCGCACCGACTGAACCGGGCGCACCCACGTCGAGCTCTGGACGACGCCTATCAGCGACTCGACAACCAGTACGACGATCTGAATCGCTTGACTAGTCAGGGAGTGGCAACCCGACGAGACAGTCTCCGACTGGCCAGACAACGCCTGGCTTCGCTCCAGCCAGCCGCCCTGGTAGCGCAGCGAGGAGAGCAGTTAACATGGCTGCGACACCGCTTGAGTGATGTGCCACGCCGTAAACTCGGAGATCATTGCGCAAGGTTTGGGCGGGCGTTGAGCCGCCTTGAACTGCTCTCGCCCAAGGCCATCCTGGCCCGAGGCTACTCGATCACCTGCGACGCGAAGACAGGTGCGGTGTTGAGGGATGCCGGGAAAGCGAAAATCGGCCAAGTGTTGCGAACGCAACTACATGCTGGCGACGTCAGTAGTACGATCAACGCCCCGGAAACTTCCCGCTAATATTTCGACGAGCGCGCTCGAGAGTGTTCATGGGGCAAGCTCCGTCAGGTTTGTAATATTGATTAATAACCTTTTATTCCCACTCGATGGTCGCGGGCGGTTTACTGGAAACGTCGAGGCAAACGCGGTTCACGCCGTTCACTTCATTGATAATCCTGCTGGAGAGCGTCTCGATCACTTTGTACGGCAGTTTCACCCAGTCGGCCGTCATGCCGTCCTTCGACTCCACCGCTCGCACGGCGATGGTGTACTCGTAGGTTCGCTCGTCACCCATCACGCCGACGCTTCGCACTGGCAGCAGCACCGCGAAGCTTTGCCAGATTTTATAGTACAGGTTGTTGAGCTTCATTTCCTCGACTACAATCGTGTCAGCGTTGCGGAGGATTTCGCAGCGCTCGGGAGTGACTTCGCCGAGAATCCGCACTGCCAGACCCGGACCGGGGAACGGCTGGCGCATGACGATCTCCCTTGGTAGTCCCAGTTCGGCGCCGAGTTGGCGAACCTCATCCTTGAATAGGCAGCGAAGTGGTTCGATCAAGTCGAATTTCATCTTCTCGGGCAGGCCTCCGACATTGTGGTGGCTCTTGATGAGCGCCGCCGGGTTGCCGCCGATTGGGACCGACTCGATGACGTCGGGATACAGTGTGCCTTGAGCGAGGAATCTAGCCTTACCGACCTTGCGTGTGGCCTTTTGGAAAACATCGATGAATGTGTTGCCAATAATCTTGCGCTTTGTCTCGGGGTCAGTGACGCCGCGTAGTTTTCGCATGAACAGGTTCGTGGCATCCTCGTAATGGAGCTTCACCTTGAAATTATTGGCAAACACTTTCTTGACGACGCTCGCTTCGTTCGCGCGCAGTACACCGTTGTTCACGAAAATGCAGGTCAACTGTTTGCCGATAGCCTTGTGGATCAGCGCTGCGGCGACACTCGAGTCCACGCCACCGCTCAACCCGAGAATCACCTTTTCCTTGCCGGCTTTACTGCGGATTTCCTCAACAGACTGATCGATGTAATTGCGCATGGTCCATTGGCGGCCGCAACCGCAGATTTTGCGGACGAAATTGGAGATGATTTTTTTACCCTTCGGCGTGTGAACCACTTCCGGATGAAATTGAAGGCCGTAAAAGCGGGCCTTGGCATTTTCGATTGCCGCAAAGCCGGAGTTTTCCGTGGTGGCAACTGCCTTGAAGTCGTCCGGCAACCTGGTCAGTTTGTCGCCGTGAGAATTCCAAACCTGCAATTCCCTGGGTAGCCCGTCAAACAAGCGGCAACGCGTGTTTTTTACGCGAAGCGTTCCTTTACCGTACTCGCGTTTTTGCCCACGCTCGACCTTACCATTCAAAAACTTGGCCATTAGCTGCAGGCCGAAACAGACGCCTAGAACTGGCACGTTTAAATTGAAAACCGCCCTGTCAGGCAGCGGGGCGTCCTTGGCGTAAACGCTGGATGGTCCGCCGGAGAGGATGATGCCTGCTGGGTTCATTTCCGCGATAACCGAGGCAGGGGTGTTGTAGTGTATGATGGTCGAGTAAACCTTGCATTCACGAATGCGACGCGCAATGACCTGGGTGTACTGCGAACCAAAATCAAGAATGACAATCTGCTCGTTCATCGGTTTTAAAAGAGGGGGATTGAAGCCAAGATTCCACCGGCTTTGCGAGACAAAAAACCTAGCTAAGCGGTTTTCGCTTGGCCAAGAGGAGGGGGGAGCATCTGTGGTTTTGGGTGTTACACCAACTCCGGGATCAACTTGCCGTGCCGGACAATCATCACCGGCCGGCCGGTCGGGGTGTGGTACTCCTTCGTATGGTCAATCCCCAACGTGTGATAGAATGTGGCTGCCACGTCGTCGGGCGATATGAGCCGGTCGCGTGGGCCTTCGCCCTTTTCATCGGATGCGCCGATCACCTGACCCCCTTGCATCCCGCCACCGGCGAGAAGGCAGAACATCGCTCGCGGATAGTGGTCACGACCACCTCGCTGGTTGATTTTTGGGGTGCGACCAAACTCTCCGGTTACGAAAACAGCGGTTGTTTCCAGTAATCCCTTGGCGTCGAGTGCTTTGAAAAGCCCCGCCAAGCCGTCGTCGAGGTTAGGCAGGTTCTTGTCCTTGAGGCGGCTGAAGTTATCCCGGTGGGTATCCCAACCTCCGAACTGAACGCTGACCAGTCGCACGCCGGACTCAACCAGGCGGGTGGCTAGCAGGCAACTTTGCGAAAAGCCCTCGTTGCTAAACAGTCCGGACACCGACGCTGACTCGCGGGTCAGGTCGAACGCCTCGCGAGTTCGGCTTGAGCGCATCATCTCGTAGGCCTTTTGGCTGAACTTATCCATGCCGCTTAGCACCTTGTCCTCTTTGGCGAAAGAGCCGAAGGCGGTGTCGTAGCGCTTGACTAGGTTGTTACGCCGATCGATATCGTTCAACGTCAGGCCGTTTGACAGTGATAAGCCCCTTATATTCATTGCCTGGCCGGCCTTGGGCGAGGCACCTGTTTCGAACGGTCCATACTCTAACCCGAGGAAGCCGGTTGGGGCATTGGGACCTTTGGGGATGGCCACCGAACTCGGGATATCGCTTGGCGCACCGAGTTCCTTGCTGACCACGGCACCGTAGGTCGGATACTTAAGGGCGGGCATGGGACGGTTTCCGGTCATCAGGTATTCCGCCCCTAGCCGGTGAGCGGCTAGTGCATGACTCACACCTCGGAGGATGGTGTACTTGTCCGCACACTTGGCCAATTTCGGGAGATGCTCGGAGATGCGAACACCTGGGACGTTGGTCGCGATTTCCTTGAACTCGCCGCGATGGGTGTCTGGCGCGTCCGGCTTCATGTCAAACGTGTCCATGTGACTTGGTCCACCGGCCAGGCGTACGTAGATCGCCGAATTAGCCCTGGCTTTGGTGGCCGCATTGACGTTGGCCAAGCCAAGGTAGTCGGACAAGCCAAGCCCCACGCCACTCAAGGCGCCGACTTTTAGGAAGTCGCGTCGCTGGATTCCGTCACAAAAAAGATGTGCTGCCATGGTTGTTGTCGGTTAGTGGTTCACCAAGAATTCTTTTGTATTCAATAGGGTCCAAAGGAGATCCTTTACGCCTGCGATTTTGTCCTGGTTTGAGTTGATATCCGCCCGTGCCATGTTGAGCTCGTTAGCCGAGGGCATCCGGCTGACGGTCCGAAGGAAGGTCTCGTTGATAAGCTTGTCCGTTTCAAGTGCCGTGATCTGGCGCTTGGCCAAGTTGCCATTTGACCGACCACCTTTGAGCTTGCTGATATTCCGATTGAGGGCTTGAACCGCCTCCCGGTGTTTTTTTATCGTCAATTGATAACGCTGTGTAGCCTTTGTATCCCGTGTGTTGCGTGGTTTTTTCGGTGCCTTGGCCAGTAGTTTTTTGCGCTGATCGTTTAACTGCTTCAGTCGCTTGTTCCCATTAGCTTGGTTCGTGGACTTGGTTTTGCCGGAGTACCATTCCTCGACTTCCGTGATCCATCCCTTGGCTCGCCGGTCGCTACCGTTGATCATCGAGATGATCGAGGGGTCGTTTCGAGTAAACACCGACTGTAGTAGGGTGGGGGCGTTTGAGCGTTCGCAATCGCAGTTTTCAGTCCGATCCGGCTTCCCGAAGACTGACAGTGCGTAATTCAATGAAGTCAATTTCTTGTTGTTTTTATCCAACATGTCGGGGCCGATGGTGCGATCAGTTGGGCTACTGGTCATGGCGGTGACCCGTGTATTGGATGCAGTGGCCTGCGTGATCGCATCGGCGACAACTTCCGCGGGGAGGCGTCTCACGATCATCCGGCTGAAATTACGTTCATCCTGCAGGTTGGTTTCGTTTGGTTTCCAGCTTCGCTGATAGGCGTCACTCGAGAGAATGGTGCGGTGCAGCCACTTCATGTCGTGGCCGCTTTCGACAAATCCCTTAGCCAAATAGTCCAGCAGCGGCCCATTGGAGGGCGGGTTGGCCAAGTTCATGTCATCCACCGGTTCAACAATGCCGTGGCCAAAATAATTATGCCAAACCCGGTTGATGAATGCCTTGGCAAAATAGGGGTTGTCGTCGGATCGCAGCCAGTCCATCAACGGCTGTCGTGGGTCTTGGTAATCGGTTAGATGCACATTCTCACCGCCGAGGACACTGGGGGTAATGACCCTCCCATTGTAGCGCCTTTTTTTGTTGTTCGATTTTTTTGTAGAGGATTTGGCCTTTGTGTTTGCGATATAGAGTTCCTGCCACGGGACCGGCTGGCCGGCCTGAGCGCGTCTCTTGATTTCTGCCCGCAACTCCTTCTTGTTGTTTTTCTTCTCCTTGTCGTACCCAACGAATTGCTCAAGTTCCTTCATCAAGGACTGGTAGTTGTTACCCTTGTCGCCTTTCGGTGTGTTTGCCTTGTATTGGATGGGCTCAAAAAATGCCTGAAACTTTTTGAAATCCTGCTGGGTCCATTGGTCGAAAGGGTGTTTGTGGCACTGGGCGCACTGGATGCGAACACCTAGAAAAGCATGCGCGAAGCTCAGGGCCTTTTCTTCGGCTTGTCGGACGTTCCGCCTCGCCCAGTAAAACGGCATTGTTTCGCGGGTGTGAAACGGGATGGGGTTCTTTGTCTTGTAATGTTGGCTCATCCCTTTGGCGAATTGAATGAAGGATTCACCTTTTTGACGACTGGTGGCCATGATGAGCCCCTCTGCAATCTGGTCGTACGGCACATTGGTTCGGACGCGGTGATAAATCCACTCGTACCAATTCCGGGCCATCTCATTGCGGAAAACAGGGTCGGTCTGGTTTTGCGGGTTGTTTCCCGTGTAATCACATAATTTGGTGGTCCACCAGGCGGCATATGCGGGACGCTTCAGTAGTTCATCAATTTTCTTGGAGCGCTTGAGTGGTGAGCGGTTCGCCACAAACGAACGAATCTCCTTTGGCAGGGGAAGCGACCCGGTCACGTCTAGGCTGATGCGGCGGAGAAACTCCTCATCTGTGCATTGATCTGACGGGGCAATTCCAAGTTTCCTGAGCTTGGCGACAACCAGTTCATCAACCTTGGTGGAGGTGGTCAGTTCCGGGTAGTCGTTTCCGGTCTTTCTGGATACCGGGCGGTACACTGGTACCGGCTGCACCCCGTTGTCGTAAAACGCGATGACGTGCGTGTCACCGGGGCTGGCGGCGGAGACGAGCCCCTTTTCATCGACACCCGCAATCGATTCGTCATTGCTTCGAAACCGTGTCAACTCCGTGACATCCTCGGCGGTGCCGTCCCTCCAGTGGACGATCACTTGCAGCTGTTGGGTTTGGTTTGAATCGGTAAACTCGATCAACCCTGGCTGGACCTCGAGGCGATCAAACTCCGGAGTTGATTGGGCATCGTTTTTGGCACCATTTTTAATCCAACTCAATAGAAGTTGGTATTCCCAGCTTCCTTTCTTGAAACGCAGCTTGCCCTTGTGCTTTTCCTGCATTGTTGGCTTGAGCAGGATAAGGCTGTTCGTGGGGTTCTCCTTGTCGGCGCGGATTTCATCCTCGTCTCGGGCGATCTCCTTGTGATCCTTGTCAAAGTCATACCCGAAAAGGGAAAGCTGAAAATCCCCCTTGCCGGCAAAAGAGCCGTGGCATTCGCGGCCGTTGCACCCACGGACACCGAGTAGCGGGATGACGTGCTTGCGGAAACTGGGCACCGCCCCGGAGGCTGGATCGCCAAATCGTTCCGATGGCGTGGGAAGCGATTGGGCCTGCGCCGTTGGCAGGGTCGAGATAAGACATGCCAGCGCTGTCAATCTGGCTATTTGATGAATCATTTTCCGCAAATGGTTACAGTCTGTGGGCTCGCCACCCAAGGCGAAGTCTACTTTGGGTTTCCATGAATGCAACCCGTTCTCGTGTAAACCGGAGCCAGTATTGACTGGGGGCCATGGACTCATTCGATAAACCTTGAGCGTATTTCGCCGGGTGTTGCCCCGGACTCGCGCATGGCCCGTAGACTGAAGGCGTTGTCGCGCTTGGCCAAACGCTGGCCGGATTTGTCCTTAACTAGAGGACAATGGTGGAACGCCGGCGCTGACCAGCCAAGGGCATCGTAGATCAGCATTTGCCGTGCGGTGCATTTGAGTAAATCCGCCCCGCGCACAACCTCGGTGACCTCCATGTTGTGATCATCCGCCACAACTGCCAATTGGTAGCTTGGAACATCATCATGCCGCCAAAGCACAAAGTCACCAAAGTCGCTTCCGGCAACGAACGATTGACTTCCGAACCGGCCATCCTCGAATGCAACCGTCTCACCGTCCGGAACCCGAAAGCGCCAGTTAACTTGCGGTGCGGTTCCCATGTCAAACATTGTTGCTTGACCAAGCGTTGGCCGGCAGGTGCCGGGATAAACCGGTTCGCCACCCTTGTCGTGCGGTGCCGCGCTCGCCTCTCGCACATCCTTGCGTGAGCAGCGACAGGGATACGCGTGTCCCGTTGCCTTCAATTTCGCGAGGATCTCGCGGTACAGTCCGAAGCGCTTGCTTTGGATATATGGTGCACATGGCCCGTCGCGATCCGGTCCCTCGCTCCACTCAATCCCAAGCCAGGCCAGGTCCTCGATGGCTGCGCTGGTGAACTCCTCCTGGCTTCGCTGCGGATCAAGATCCTCAATGCGAAGAACGAGTTGCCCGCCGGCCTGGCGTGCGTGTTGGCTGGCGATCCAAAATGTTTGCGCGTGGCCAAGGTGGAGCAGGCCGGTCGGTGTCGGGGCGATGCGTCCGCGATAAGGCTTCATGCAGGCTGTGGCATGTCAGATGCCAGCCACTCACGCAGTCCGGTCAACGGAAATGAGAGGCGCTGTTGGAGTTTACCGCAGTCGAGCGAGGTGTCTGCTGCCCTTGGCGGACCATCGAGAGTGTCACTCATCAATTAGTCTTCGGGTTAGATCGCCGTACGCATCGATGATGGCGGCGGAATTATGATAAATACCGGAGCCGTGCTTCTCGAAGAGCGAGGCGATCACTACAACGCCACAGCGCTTGGCCAAGCGCTGAAACTCCCCGCTTGTCGGCCTGGGAATAGGTTCAGCCAGGCCGAAGTTTTCGTGTTGTTCGCTCTGGCAAAAATATTCGGTGGCGAACAGTTCCTGCGTGTAGATGATCTGTGCCCGGTCTTTTGCTGCCTGCTCGGTCTTGGCAAGAGTGAGAGTTGTATTCTGCGCTTGGTTTGTTGAAGCCTTGGCTTGAATCAAATCAATAGTGACAGGTTGTTTGCCCGGGGCCATCGGAGGTCACTGGCCAGGCTCGCGTGAAATGTTCGCGCCGAGTGCACGGAGCTTGCCGTCGATATTCTCGTAGCCCCGGTCTATGTGGTACACGCGGTTCACCCGCGTTACGCCACTGGCCGCCATCCCAGCCAGCACTAGCGCCGCTGATGCGCGGAGATCACTCGCCATAACATCCGCGCCACTGAGCGGCAGTCCGCCCTTGACGATCGCGCTTGGCCCTTCGATCGAGATGTTGGCGCCCATTCGTGCCAACTCGTTCACATGCATGAAGCGCGACTCAAAAATCCGCTCGGTAATGATACTAATCCCCGGTGACTGGAGCATGAGCACCATCATCTGCGCCTGCACATCGGTCGGAAAACCAGCGTGAGGCATGGTGGCTATGTCCACCGAGCGCAGCCGCTTTGAGGGGCGGATGAGCAGGGTGTTGCGGCCGGCGTCGAGCCGTACACCGGCCTCGCGCATTTTGTCCAGCACCGCGCTGAGATGCCCCGGGTTGCAACCCCGAAGCATCACGTTACCGTTGGTTACCGCGCCGGCAAGAGCGTAGGTTGCCGTCTCGATCCGGTCCGGGATGATACGGTGCTCTGCACCCTGCAAACGCCGAACACCGTGAATGGTGATTGTTGGGCTCCCGGCCCCCGAGATTTTTGCGCCCATTGCATTGAGGAAATCCGCGAGATCCTCGATCTCCGGCTCGCAGGCGGCGCTGTGGATGACGGTTGTTCCACTGGCCAAGGTCGCCGCCATCATCACATTGGCGGTGCCAAGAACCGTTGGGCCGCAGCGGCCGCCGAGAAAGCTCTCACCGCCGGTCAACTTGGCTGCCTTGGCATGGACGTAACCGGCTTCGACTCGCACTTTTGCCCCGAGATCGCGCATGCCCTTGAGATGCAGATCGATCGGGCGCGCTCCGATGACACAACCGCCCGGCATCGACACCTTGGCTTCGTTGAGTCGTCCCATGAGCGGTCCTAGTATGCAAATAGAGCCGCGCATTTTTCGAATCAGGTCATAGTCACCGAAGCCCTCAATTTCTTTTGCTCGGACACGGACCGTCCCCCGGTTCATTTCCACCTCTGCCCCGAGAGATTTCAAAATACGCGCCATGTATTGCACATCACTGAGATTTGGTAGATTACGCAAAACGCACTCGTCTCTCGTCAAGAGCGTGGCTGCCATCAGTGGCAGCGCAGCGTTTTTTGCGCCGCTAATTTTAACGTCTCCCTTGAGTGGTGTTCCTCCCTTGATGACTAGGCAATCCATGAGCGTTTGCGCGGCGCGCAGTGTTGCGCTAATGCCCAGCAGAGGCAATCACGATCCGGGGCTGATGGCTCAGATCATTGGCGATTGTGACGCTAGGCCAGCCGGCTTGGCTGAACAGGCCCACAATGGCTGATGCCTGTCCGTCACCGAATTCCGCCATCAATTTGGCGCCGCTCTTCAGGTGGGATTGGCCCTCGTCGGCGAGAAGCCTGTAAAACTGCATCCCATCGACACCCCCATCCAAGGCTAGGCGGGGATCATGATCCCGGACTTCAGGCTGGAGACTGTCAATGTTTGCAGTCGGGATGTATGGCGGATTCGAGAGGATCAAATCCACCTGCTCCCCCTTGTCCAGCGCGGCCAGGCCATCGGCGTGTCGGAACTCCACTTGGTCAAGCGTACCTAGCGACACGGCATTCGCTCTCGCCAGTACCAGCGCTTCTTTGGAAACATCAGAGCCGATGATACTTGCCTTGGAGCAGCGTTTGGCGAGGGTGAGCGCTATGCACCCGCTTCCTGTGCCCAAGTCGAACACGGACGGGTTAGGGAGGTGCCACAAAAACTCCAGTGCCAATTCCACTAGCACCTCTGTCTCTGGCCGCGGAATTAGCACTTCAGCTGAAACCTGAAAATCATAACCGAGGAAATTGGCCGTTCCCAGAATGTGCTGCAGTGGTTCGCGGCGGGTGCGCCGTTCAACCCGTTGGGACAAGCGGTCTAGATCTTCCGCAGTCAAGTCGGCTTGAGTGTGAAGTGGAATTTCAGAACGATTGCATGACAGCAAGTCGGCGAGCAGCCACTCGACGTCGACTTGCGGCGACTCGACACCCGCTTGGCCAAGGCGCCTTACGGCATCACGAATCGCATTACCCGCCGTCATTGGCGAATCAGCCCGTCAGCCACCCCTAGCCATTTGTAGGTGGTCAACTCCTCCAGGCCCATCGGGCCGCGTGCGCCGATCTTATCGGTGCTGATGCCGATCTCAGCGCCCATGCCGAACTGGGCGCCATCGGCGAAGCGGGTCGAGGCATTCCAGAAAATAGTTGACGAATCGACCTCGACTTGAAAACGCCTCGCGGCCGACTCGTCGCCGGTGACAATCGTCTCAGTATGGCCGGAGCCGTAAGTGTTGATGTGCTCGATCGCCTCGCCGACATCACCGACGGTTTTCACGGATAGTATAAGGTCGAGATATTCCTCACCCCAATCCGTCTCGCTGGCGCTCACCACGTCGATGAGACTCCCGTCAAGCAATGCCTGCGTCGTCTTGTCACCGCGCAATTCGACGTTGGCCTCGGCAAGGCGTTTGGCCAAGCGGGGGAGCGCTTCGGCGGCAATGGCCTGGTCGACGAGCAGCGTCTCGGCAGCGTTACAAACGCCGGGTCGGTGCACTTTAGAGTTAAAGATGATTTCCTCCGCCATTGCCACATCAGCTGCGCCGTCAATGTAAACATGGCACACGCCCTTGTAATGCTTGATGACCGGCACCTGCGAACACTCTGCCACGGCGCGAATGAGACTCTCGCCGCCTCGCGGGATGCATAGATCAACCTCACGCGTGAGCGAAAGCAATTCGGGGATGGCGGCGCGATCAGTGGTCGGCACGACCTGAATGGCATCCTTTGGGAATTCTGGTAACGCTTGTGTCGCCGCCTGGACCATGATTTTTGCAATAGCTTGGTTTGAGTTAATCGCCTCCTTCCCACCGCGAAGAATTGTCGCGTTGCCGGACTTGAAACAAAGGCTTGCTGCATCGGCAGTGACGTTTGGGCGCGACTCGTAAATGATGACGATTACCCCGATGGGCGCGGCGACCTTTGTGAGTCTCAGCCCGTTTGGTCGTGTGCGCTCCTCAATGACTCGACCGACCGGGTCGGGCAGTTCAGAGACCTCACGCAAGCCGGTGACCATGCCCCCGATGCGCGCCTCATCCAGCAGTAATCTGTCCAGCAGCGCCTTGGACAAGCCGGTCGCCGCACCGGCGTCCATGTCCTTGGCGTTTTCTTGCTGAATGAACTGTGCGTTGGCCTCGATGGCATCGGCCATGGCCAGGAGGCAGTCGTTTTTCTCACCGCCTGACAGGCTGGTCAAACGGCGGGAAGCCAGGCGGGCGCGCCTGGCCAATTCAGTCATTTCTTCGCTCAAACTCATGCAACGGCCATGCTACAGCCAAGCCAAGAGTGTGTGAATCTCATTTCCTTACCAAGTTGTCGGTGCATTTTTCTTTGGCTGTCGTTGCGCATGGACTATAACGCCCTGTCCGCTTGGCCCAAGTACCAGCAATGGATGATCTTATAAAACTCGAGCGAAATGTTCGATCCATTTATGCCAGAAAACTCTCGTTGCTGGCGAGTCGCTATCGATTCAGCCTGCCGGTCAGCGACAAGGATGTGCCAGGATCGCCGAGGGTGCTTTTCCTGGGGAACCACTCCTCCGGCAAATCGTCGTTTATCAACTATATCGCCGGTGCTGATATTCAGGAATCCGGAATGGCCCCGACGGATGACGGCTTCACCCTGCTCACCTACGGGGAGGAGGTGGAAACACTCGACGGGCAGACATTGGTGTCGCATCCCGAGTTGGACTACCAGGAATTAGCCAGTCTCGGCCCCGAGTTTCTCGCCAAGCTATGCTTCAAGACGTACCCGTCAGAAAATCTGCGGCAGTTGACGTTGATTGACAGCCCGGGAATGATCGATTCCGCCAGCAGCCACCAGCTTCGGGGTTACGACTTCCGGGAGTGCGTCCGCCGTTTTGCCGAGAGGGCTGACTTGATCCTGTTCTTTTTTGACCCGGATAAACCAGGCACCACCGGCGAGGCGATTTCCATTTTCACTAATCAACTAGCCGGCATCGACCACAAGCTGTTGATCTTGCTTAACAAGGTTGACCTGTTCGACAACATCCAGGACTTCGCGAGAACCTATGGCACCCTTTACTGGAACCTCTCAAAGACCATTCCGGCCAAGGACGCACCGCGTATTTATACGACTTATCTTCCAGGTTTTACCACCCGACCGCTTGAGGAGAATGTAAAGCCAATCCCGCTTGAGGACTTTGACATCTCCCGGGGTGAAGTGGTTTCAGAAATCATGAGGGCTCCCGCTCGCCGGGCCGACAACCTTGTTAGCGGGTTGCTGTCCCATGCCCACCGGCTGTCCGTACATGTGAAGGTCTGCATTGAGGCGGTTTCAGCCTACCGGAGGCTCATCAGCCGACTTCGGCTTGGATTCACCGCCATCCTCCTGTTGACCACGGGGGTAGGCTGGCTGACACGGAATTGGTGGTTCAACTCGGACTGGGAAGTCGCGTTGAACGATCGGAATTGGGATGGATTGTCCGAGCCTGGTATCGCCCTTAGCATTGTGATTGTCCTCGCTGCGTTATTTTGGTGGTTTCTCTCGCTAGGCCTACGGAACCTGCGACGCTCCATCGAGACAGAGGAAGGGGTTGACGTGTTTTTCAAGCGCGCCTTCAAGGACGAACTTTCGGTTAAAAAACGAGCGGATCTCTACTCAACATGGGAGAGCATCAAGCCTGGGATTCTTGAGATCATGAGAGTTCACGGGTTACGCAGCCTTTCCGCCTCTGCCTCTTCGAAAAAGATTTTACGAAACCTCGAAGCAACAATTGAAATAGAGATCCCAGCGTTGAGACACCGGGTTGACTTCGAAAACCAGTCAACACCCGAAGAAGAAAAGACGGTAAAACAAGAGGACAACGACAAAGCCCACTTATCAACAAGGGAAACAGAAAACTGACCCAGTTGTTTCCAATGTTTTCACAAGTTACCCACACCTCACAAACCGCAGTTTCCCTTATCTGTAACGTTACAGCTGCTTCTCAACCGCTGTTATGGTAGGTTTTCTGTGTTTTATTAACGATTTTTTATTGACACGCAGGTTCCGTTTGGCAGTCTCAGGAAAATTTTTGAGGTATTATCCTCAGTTCCTCCCGGCCCAGTGACGACTCCGCCGATTCGTTACTGGGTCATTTTTAATCTGACCCTAGTTTCATTGGATTGCCACACTTTATGCCAAGCTTTTATCCGTTGTGTCTGACCGTGAAAAAATCAGCTTATTTTGTTGCGCTTGTTGAGGTCTAGAAAGTATCAGGTTTGTTTACGGGAGAAAGCATGGCTTTAGAATGACACTCGATGTTTCCCAAACCGCAACGGCCTATGGGTCAAGTTTGTCTTAGGCGCCGGTTGGTTCGATTAACACCTTTCAGCAGTAATCAAGTTGATGGTTTCAAAAGTACACCAATTAACATGCATGATGATTGTGCTTGCTTGTGTTGGCTTTTCATCAACTAGCCAATCGGATGACTGGCCACAATGGCTTGGCCCAAGCCGGGATGCTGTCTGGCGTGAGGATGGGATTATTGACCGATTTCCGGAAGAGGGTCCAAGGTTGCGTTGGAAAACCAAGCTGGGCGCTGGATACTCCGGTCCTGCAGTGGTCAAGGGGCGAGTGTTTGTGATGGACCGCCCAATGCCGGGGCTGGATCCCGCCAAGGCCAGGCTGCTTCACGATGGCCCGCCACCACGCAACGTTAACTTCATCCGCAAACTCCTGCCAGGATCTGAGCGGCTCGTTTGCCTGAGTGAAAGCGACGGAAAAATGATTTGGGTGCACGAATGGGATTGCCCATACACGACGGTGGCCGCTTATGCGATTGGCCCGCGCGCGACTCCCACAGTTGACGGCGAGCGCGTGTATGCCCTTGGGGCGGAGGGAAACTTATTCTGTCTGTCCTCATTGAACGGCTCGGTAATTTGGTTCCGTGATTTCAAGAAGGATTATGGACTGGAAATCCCGGAATGGGGCACCGCCGCACATCCACTGGTGGACGGATCAAGGTTGATTTGCATCGTTGGTGGGGATGGAAGTACCTGCGTCGCATTTGACAAGGCGACGGGCAGGGAGTTGTGGCGTGCGTTGAGTGCAAAACAACCCGGTTACTGTCCACCTCTCATCCGGCATATTGGGGGCAAGAGGCAACTGCTGGTATGGCATAGTGATGCATTGGAAGCGCTCAACCCAGAGAGCGGCAAGCTCTATTGGTCAGTGGAGATTAAGCCGACCTATGCCATGTCAATTGGTCAACCGGTGGTGGAGGGGAATCGTGTCTACGTCATGGGTTTTAATCGTGTGTCCGCCTGCGTTGAGGTGTCAAAAGACGGTCAGTCGGCAAAACTGCTTTGGAAGGGCAACGCTCGGCGCGGCATCGCAGGGGTCCACAACACCGCCTTCATTCACGATGGGCTGATTTACGCTTGTGGACCTAATGGAAAATATTCCTGCGCGCGCTTGGATAGCGGTGAAAAGCTGTGGTCCACATTCTCACCTGCGGAAGGGGAGCGCCCAAGTAGCTGGGCCAACGTATTCACGATCAGGCAGGGCAATCGGTACTTTCTTGCCAACGACTACGGCGAGTTGATCATTGCTGGGCTGAGTCCGGCTGGCTATAGGGAAATCAGCCGGACCAAACTGATCGACCCCACCCATCAGGTTGCCGGCCGGACACGGGTCTGGTCTCATCCGGCCTTTGCCAATCGCAGCGTTTACCTCCGTAACGATCGCGAAATTCGCTGCTACAGCTTGGCCAAGCCGGCATTATGACGGCGAGTCTTGAGTAAGCGATGCAACTTTTGTGGTTGGTTGGAGTTTACAGATTGGTTGACAATCGCCTTGGTTTTGTTACCAAACAGCAGCGCGAAACGGGATAAAAACCTTGAACAATATGAAGATGAAACAAATGCGGGCCAGCGGATTCACGCTGGTGGAAATCATGATCGTGGTGGCCATTATTGGCCTACTGATCGCTGTGGCCGTGCCCAATTTTAGCAAGATGCGAAAGGATGCCCAGAAGACGGCGTGCCATGCGCAGTTAAAACAGATTGATGGCAGCAAGGAGATGTGGGCCACGCAGGAAAAGCGGGCCGACGGCGACACTCCCAGCGATAGCCAATTGGGGGTTTATTTTAAGGATGGCATGCCTACTTGCCCCGGCGGTGGGTCTTACACCATCGGCCCAGTCGGGTCAGACGCGAGTTGTACTGTTCATCAAAAGACACTTCAATAATCTGCCTTTAAGCATTCATGAGGCGGCCCGTGAGGCCGCCTTTTTCTTTTATGAGCTGGTTTTAAGGATGAAACTAAAAGTTTACGCACACAGGAACTGTGACACCTGCCGAAAGGCAAAAAAACATCTAGGTAAGAAGGGGTTGAAATACGAATTGATCCCCATCCGTGAGCAACCACCGACCAAGGAGGAGTTAAAAACCATGCTGGCCAACTACGACGGCAACATCCGAAAACTGTTCAGCACCTCCGGCGCTGACTATAAGGTGCTAAACCTAAAAGAAAAACTCGCCAATATGACCGACGAGGAAGCTATTAAACTTCTGTCTAAAAACGGCAACCTGATCAAGCGCCCCTTCGCCATCGCTGGCAACCGGGGCATTGTCGGTTTCAGGGAAGAGGAGTGGAGTGAGTGGCTCGGTTGATCGGTTACTTGCGTAATTGAGCGAGGAAGCCTGGGGTGTTGCCAGACAAGTCGGTAGCCCGTTGATCAGCAAGAACTCGACCATAAGCTTGGATGTCTTTTTGTAGCATTTCGAGTCTGTTTTTTAATTCATCGGTGGCAATTTGGCCGTCCTTGACGTCAACCTTCTCCATGAACGAGACGCCGTAGGGCATCACCCAGGCGTAGCATTGGCGGGCGACCGTGCGAAGTTGGTCGTGGACAGTGAGCCCCTTTTCGTGGGAGGCGACAACGGTCGCGAAGAGCTTGCCGGCAAATTCCTTCCAGAAGTGGTCGAGAAAATTCTTCAGTGTGCTGCTGATACTGCCATGGTAATCGGGCGTACCCAACACGATGACATCCGCAGAGACGATTCGCTGTTTTAGGATCGGGTAGTAATCCTGCTCCCAAACGGTGTCCGGATTAAAAAGGGGGAGAGGGTCATCAATAAAATCGAGTGTGTTGACTTGGCATCCATCTGCCGACAAGTTGTCCGCGAGGTGATTGATAACAATCCGGGTGATGGAGGTTTCATGGAGGCTGCCCACGACCAAAAGCACATTACACGAAGTGTCCGGCATGCGGCACATTGTTGTGTCGGCACTTGCTCAAGTCGATCTTTAACCGATCGTTTGGGCAGGGTTATGCAAAATCTGACCGTCGTTTGCGCGGGTTCAATTTGTTTAGTTTGTGCCAGCGGCTGCCTCGTCAATGATTCATCGGTAATGCCGAAGCCGAGTTGGATTCAACGGGCATTCGTGCCAAGGCCGTCGCGTTTGGCAGAGCCTGCGGATCGGCTAGAGTTCGAGTGCGTCGCGAGATTTCGGCGTCAAAGCGGTGAAGCGGGTTTGGAAAAGGAAACTGCTCTATTAAAGGAGGGGGATCTGATTGCGGCACGCCTAGGGAAACTAAAGGCAGGCTCGGATCTGTTTTTGAGAGGAAAAAAGTATGCTGCGGGCTACACTTTCTTTAAATATGGACACTTGGACTTGGTGCTGCGCGATCCGGACGGTGGAGGTGAGTTGGTCTTGTTCACCTGTAATGGAACGGATGGGGTAAACTCCAAGCGGCATTTGAGTGATTTGGGTGACCGTGATTGGGATGTTTACCGAATGAAGGATTGGAGCCGCGTCGACAGGGAACGGTTGTTTGAATTTGTGCGAACATGCATCAACAAAGGGAAGGGTGCGGAGTCATATGATGAGTTAAGTGCACTGGGATTGCGGAATGCGAACCTTAAACCCAGAACCCAAGAAGATATTCGTGGCGGTTATACCTGTTCAACGGTGATTGCTGCGGCGCTCTATTACGCAGGCGCGGAACTGGATCAAACACGAAGCAGCAGTCATATTGATATCGTTACTCCAAAGCAAGTTGTGACCAGCAAGGGCCGTTTTTTTAGGGCCTCAACCAGCGAGGCCAATTCAGGGAAGTAGTTTTTAGATACTGTTCTTCCTGCTGAGCCCGTAATCGGTAAAAACACGACGGATGTCATCCCGCACCTGCTCGAACACTTTTCGTGTTTCCTCCTCAGCGCCTTCTGCTTTTGCGGGATCAGGGAAGGGCCAGTGGTGGCGGTTGGCTTGGCCTGGGAAGGCGGGGCAAACTTGATTGGCATTGTCGCAAACGGTTATTACCGTCTCGACGTTACCCGAAAGAAACTCGTCCATGTGCTTTGAGGTGTGGCTGGAAATATCGATGCCAATCTCGGCGAGGGTGAGGATAGCGAGTGGGTGGACAAAGCCGGCGGGATCGGAACCGGCGCTCTGCACATTTAGCACATCCCCTGCAACTTCCCGAAGAACACCCTCTGCCATGTGGCTACGGCAGGAGTTGCCGGTGCAGAGAATCAGAATGAGTGGCCTGGTCTCTTCTTCCATCTAAAATCCTGTTACTAGTCCGGTTTGATTGCTTCAGTTGGATTCGCTTGACCGCGCAACAAAACGCCATGTTGGAACGGCCAGTAAAGAGCCAACTACCGGGCCAATGATATAAATCCAGAATGCCGTGAAGTTCGAACTTGCAACCGCTGGACCAAGGGAGCGTGCCGGATTCATTGAGGCTCCAGATATGGGACCCGCAAAAATAGCCTCCAGCGCGATCACGCCACCCACAACAATCCCGGTAAAAAGCCCCTTTTCTTTTGCGCCTGTTGCCACATTCAAAATCACGAACATCAGTATGAACGTGAGAATGATTTCCAGGATAAGGCACTCATAAACCAGTGGCTGATCGTTTACCACAATCGGCAGTGTAGCTCCCATGTTGCCGTGGATTCCGAACAGGCCCCGAAGTAGAAGGCTGGCCAACAATGCGCCGAGGCATTGGGCGAGGATATAAGGTGCAACCTGTTTACCTTTAAACTGCCCGGAGGCCCAAAAACCGAGTGTGACAGCCGGATTGATGTGGGCCCCCGAGATATCACCCAAGGTGTAAACGAGAGCCATAACCACTAGGCCGAAGACAAATCCAATCCCGAGCGGGGTGACTTGTCCGCCGGAAATTTCGTTAAAGACAACGGCTCCTGTCCCAGTGAAGACCAGGATGAACGTCCCGAGAAGCTCAGCTACATATTGGTTGTTTAATCGCATGGATGGTTCAAATGCAGCAAGCGCATGGTAAGCCGGCAGGGTGAGGTTTTAACCCTGTGGCGATTTCCCTTATTTTTCCCTGTACCCAATCCGGTGGAACGGGTTGACAACACTGGTGACGATATTTCGGGAATGACTGGCGATGCGCTTCAGGAAACGGGCGTATAGGGAAACAGCTGTGGCGTCCGAGCTGTCGAGACCGGATATCGACCCAGACAAAATCGAATTGGATATCTCTTCGCAGGCATCGGATAAGCCTTCCTTGTAGTTGTTCATGATGGCCCGGGCCTTATCTTCATCACGATGCTTGAACACCTCGATCATGCCTTTGAAATCTGTGGTTACCGATGCTTCAACCTTTTGCAGCTTTTCTTCAACAGGGCCGCCCTGCAGGCGTAAGGGGTGGTGCACTGCGAGATCATATATATTTTTTGTGTAGTCTCCTATCCTCTCAATATCAACGACAACACTAACCAGGCTCAGGCCTGAAGCAAGGTTGGTTCCGCCGGAAACAACAAGGTGTGTCATCACTTTCTTGCGGACATCTCGTTCACTGCGATTGACATCTTTGTCTGCGCCGTAAATATCAAATTTCACCTCGGCTGTGTCTGAATGTCGCAACGCATCAACCGAGGCTTCGTACATGGTGGCATCGGTGTCGAGCATTTTAGAGGCTTCCTGGTAGGCCTGTTCAAACAGGTTGTCTTTCTTGAATAATTCAATGAGTTTTTTCCACATAAGCCAGTTATTTGTTTTGTTTGCGCAGACTATTCATTTCCGAATACTTTTGCAATAGAGCTCCAAGTGAACACCAAGGGGATGAGGTAAAAAACAAGAACAATGAACACAATGGGAATAATGCGATTCTTGAGACATACTTCCGCCAACCACTCCGCGACATGAACTGGTATCTCGCGGATCCTTCTGAATGGAAGGAAAATCACCGCGCCGGATGCGTTGAAGAGGAAATGGGCGAAGGCCACGGTGGAGCCAGCCAACACAAGTTTGGGATCAATGCCTGGTTGCCCTGCCACCGCCAGGGCGGCGAGCAGACCGGTGATGGTGGTTCCGATGTTTGAGCCGATGGTGAATGGGAATATTTGTTGTAGGCGGAGTACGCCTGCTCCAGCGAGGGGCACAATCAATGATGTGGTGATAGAACTGCTCTGAACCATTACGGTCAAGATTAAGCCCACAGTAAAGGACATGGCTAAATTTCTAAAAATGTAGGTGTCAAAAAATGATTCGAGTTTTTTCAGCACCAGACTCTGGAGAAGCTTCACGATGCCCCAGAGCATGAAGAAGGTGATGACAACGGACACGAGCAGCACAAGCCTCGGATCCTTGTCGAGTAGGTCGGAGAGGCTTTCGATGGTGGGCGTGGTAATCTTCTTCAGGTAGTTCTCCGGTTTCGTGATGCCGGTGACATCGACGAAAATACGACCCATCCACGTGGCTGCGTGCTCGAGGATGTGGAAGTAGTACTCGAGCGGGTAGAGCAGACTCACGGTGATGAGGTTGAAGGTGTCGTGGACGGACGAGGCGGCAAAGGCGCGGCGGAACTCGGCCTTGCGGGTGATGTGGCCGAGCGAGACAAGCTTGGCGGTGACGGTGGTGCCGATGTTGGCGCCCATGACCATGAAAATGGCACTGCGCACTCCGATGGCCTCCGCGGCCACCATGCCAATAACAATGCTCGTGGTGGTTGATGAACTCTGCACGATGGTCGTGGCCAGAATGCCAATGAACAGGCCAATCAACGGGGAAGAGGTAGCCTCCAGGATTTTCTGCGAGAACTCCTTGCCAAACAGCTTGAAGGAATAACCCATTCCTCCGATACCAACGAGAAACAGGTAGAGGCAGGTCGCAACTCCGAGGATCTTTACGATTGTCAGAAGTCGGTCGCGATTCATTGGCGCGGTGAATGGAGAGGCTGAGTGATAATCTTGCCGTGCTCGTTGATATATTTGATCAGGTGTGTTTGGCGGCCCGACCGGACTCCCGGCGCGAAAATGCCGCACTTTTGCAGGATGTCCACTCTAACCTTGCCGTGTTACCCTTTTGTTACACGTGATGCATCAGTGGGTGTCGGGGCGCTTGGACAAGCGCTTGATTGACGTGACGCAATCGTAACATTAAAAGCCTTCCCGTCCTGGAAAACGGTATTTTATCGTCCCGGGCTTTGGGGAGTTAACACCTATGATAAAAGCACCATTCAACTACAAGAGCAGGACGACAATTGGCATTCTTCTCACGATCATTTTTGCCGGATCTGCAATGGGACAAGACGGTAAAGAGTCCGACTACGACAGTGTTTGGAATCGGGTGATTTTATACGATCGTCCGGACAGCAATACCCTTAAGAAGCTTGCGTTCACAGGGCGACTGCAGGGGGACTACTACAACTTTGACGACTCGGGTGGGGGCTCAGAGAGTGATTTTAACTGGAGACGGTTTCGAGTTGGCTTCAAGGCTTCTCTTTTTGAGGGCCTCACCCTGCATTCCGAAGCGGATATGAATCTGAACGATCCTGCGCCCCTCTATAAAAAACTAACCGACTCCAACTTGGCCTGGGCCTCGCCAGGTGGCATGACAATTAAAGTGGGCAGGCAATCGGCACCCTTTACTTTGGATGGGGCGACTTCATCAAAAAAACTTTACACTCTTGAAAGAAGTAAGGTCTCCGGCAATCTGGGCTTTCCCAACGAATATTTTCCGGGGATTACTTTTTCAGGCAAACGGGACAACTGGGAATACCTGGCCGGATTGTTCTCGAGTGACCATGGCCCGGAGTTCGACGAAGCCTTTGACTATGGTCGTTTCGCGCTTTTCTCGGTCGGCTATAACTTCAAGGAAAATTTAGGAATGGATAATGCCTTGATCCGTTTAGACTACGTTAATCAGGAGCAAGACGCGACCAACAAAACACCGCATCACAAAAACGTAGCCTCCCTGGTTACCAAGTTCGAGAAAGGCAACCTTCACCTCTGGACTGATCTCAGTCTTTCAGATGGGTATGGTTCCCAAAATGACCTGATTGGCCTTCAGCTAATGCCCTTCTACGATATTACGGACAGGACTCAGGTGGTTTTCAGGTACACTTACTTAAAAAGCTCCAGTGGAGACAGCATTAGGCTAAGTAAATACGAAAAAGACCTGTTTGGCATCAAGGGTAACGAAGCCAGCGAGATGTTTCTGGGCGTCAATCACTTCCTCTATGGGCATAAGCTGAAGTGGCAGAACGGAATCCAATACACTGAAATGGATAGAGAGTCTGGCAACGAAGGATATGATGGGTGGGGATTCACCTCTGGAATTCGCATCAGTTGGTGAATATCTCCTGAAAAGGCCCGGTTGCAATTCCTATTTTTAAGTCGCTTAGTATTCTCACAAGGTCAAGGCAACGTATCTCAGTCAATTGGTTTAAATTTTCGGAAAATGAGGGAATTGGAGCTTGGGGGGCAGCCTTCCGTTGGTCTAGACTTGGCTTCAGCGACTCGACGGACAGTCAAGAGATTTGACACATGAACCGTTAGGTTGAACTGGAACTTGGACAAGAACGCTCTTGCTCTATATTCAGCTGTAGCTAAGCCGTTCAGACGGTGGAAGTGCGGAGGTCTTTGCCGCGCGGTTTCAGTTGGCTTTCTAAGCTTGCATGGAAAATTAATCCCTAATACAGAATCAAGTCTTCATTATAATGCAAAAGAAACTTCCTGCTTTTCTCTTTCTGGCTCTTGTTTTGATTATGCCCACACTGGCGGACGTCGCCCGGGCTGCGGATGGGCCTGCTGTTAAAACCGTTTCACCTCAAAAAATAACAATTCGTCGTACGAGTTCGCAACCGGCGACAGCCCGGGCCTGGCATGAAGCCGAGTTGTTCGCCAAGGTGGCCGGATACGCCAGCAAAGTCACTGCCGACATTGGGGACGCGGTCAAAGCCGGGCAGACCCTTATGCTGATCGATGTTCCGGAAATAATCAAAACGTACGAAAGGCAACAGGCAGAACTCAGTCTGCTGGAGTATAAACGCGAGCAGTTCCAGGCGTCGGTGGGTGTTGCCCGGGCTGAATTGGGGGCGCTACAATCGGAATATAACCGCGTGCAGGCCCTGATCAAGACCAAGGCTGTGACTCAACGGGTCGGTGACGAAACAAAAAGTCGTTATGAGTCTGCCAAAGCCCGCCTAGTGGTGGCCGAAGCGGAAGTTAAGAGTGCGGCAAGCTCAGTTATGGTCGGCCGCAAGACCCTGGAAGAGACTGAAGTCATGATGCAATACGCCTCGCTCAAGGCGCCGTTTGCAGGTGTTGTTACTCAACGCTCAGTGGATCCGGGTGATCTGGTGCGCAACGAGGTGAGTTCTGAGCGTTCTCGTGAACCGTTGTTCACTGTTTCAAAGATCGATGTACTGCGCGTGACGGTTCCGGTTCCCGAGCGTGATGCGGTCTGGGTAAAAAAGGGGGACACTGCCAAGATGGAATTCCCGGCGATTCCGGGCGAACCGCTCAAAAACGTTGTCGCCCGCCGCTCAGGGCGGCTGGATCCGAAGACTCGGACCATGGCGGTTGAAGTCGATATTCCTAATGCCAACGGCCGTTTGATCCCGGGCATGTATTGCAAAGTTGAAATCATCATGCAGGAGAAGCTGGCGCTGGTGGTGCCGTCCGAAGCGGTTCGCTTTGATCTGACTGGTGGGGAAAGTATCGTATATGTCGTGAAGGATGATAACTCGATTTCGCATGTGCCGGTGAAAATTGGAATCGATGATGGCCACAATATTGAAATTCTATCGGGACTCAGTGGTGGAGAACAGGTGGTGATGGGGATGTTGGGCCGTTTAAAGGATGGACAAGAGGTTTCTGTGTTAAGCAACTGAGATCAGCCTTGGCGCTTATCGATAATCATTAAATCATGTTTCTTGTTCGCTTCGCACTTCGAAATCCCTATGCGGTCTGGGCTGCGGCTATTGGGTTAAGCTTGTTGGGGCTCTCACAGATCCCCAAGATTCCAGCGGATATCCTGCCCGACTTTGAAACCCCGGTGGTGGTGAGTTATTTCTCCTACCCGGGCATGCCTCCTCTGGAGATCGAGAAATCCGTGTCCTCCCGAGTTGAGCGCATTCTGACGCTCGCCAGTGACATTGATCACCAGGAGGCGCGCAGTGTGCCAGGCGCTTGTGTGATCAAGGTGACGTTTCATCCGGGTACTGATCCTGCTGCCGCGCTCAATGAGATCATCAATCTAGAAGCCAATGACATGCATCACCTGCCGCCGGACATTGACTGGCCGTTTACGTTGCGGAGTGAGCCTGCCAACCTGCCTGTGGTGCTTGCATCCATCTCCGGTGAGGGTCTGAGTGAGACGGAACTTTACAAGATCGGCTATTACGCTGTGCGCAACAAGATGGGTGGGCTCAAAGGCGTTCAAATCCCTCACCCTTTCGGAGGAAAGTTCCGGCAGATGATGGTGTATGTCGACCCTGACAAGCTGCGGGCACATCAACTGGCGCCGTCGGATGTGGTCAAGGCGTTGACCGAAGCCAACCTGGTTATGGCCGGGGGTACCATGAAACTGGGTAAAACCGATTACCAGGTGCACACCGTCAATACGCTGCCATCGGCCGAAGACATCAGCAACATTCCGGTGGCGGTTCGGGACGGAAAACCGATTTTCATCAGGGACATCGGCTATGCCAAGGACGATGCGGCAATCCAGAACAATATAGTCCGGGTGAACGGCAAGCGTTCTGTTTACTGCCCACTGCACCGTGAACCGGGCGAAAACTCCATTGAAGTCGTGAACCGGATTCGCGAGGGCCTGGCGCGGGAAGTGCCACTGATGAAGGAGCGCGGAGAGATCCCGAAAGCCGCTGAGATCAAACTGGTCAGTGACCAGTCGAGCTATATCCGCAACGCCATTCGCAATCTCGAATACCAAGTGGGTCTGGGTGGCTTTCTTGTCCTGCTGGTGACCGCGTTTTTCCTGCGTCGGTTCCTGCCGTCGGTGGCGGTGCTGATGGTGATTCCGTTGTCCATCCTGATTGGCTTCCTGGGATTCTATTTCTCCGGGAACACCATCAATGTGATGACTCTGGGCGGCGTCGCCCTGGCGGTCGGCAATGTCGTCAATGCCAGTATTGTGGTGGTGGAAAACATCGTGCGCCACCTAGCCCTGGGCAAGCAACAGAAGGAGGCTGTGCGTGATGCGGTTGAGGAGGTCGCCACGCCGATTCTAGCCGGAACGGTGACCACACTGGTGGTGTTCGTGCCGGTGATCTTTCTCAGCGGGATGATTCGTTACCTGTTCGAGCCGCTGACCCTGGCTGCCGCGATCACGATCGCCGCGTCGTATTTTCTTTCGATGACGGTTATCCCGGCGTTTTGTGCCAAGCTGTTAAAGGGAAGCGCGGATCGCGAGCAGAGGCCGGATGAGCTTTCCGAACCGACCGGCCGGTTCGCCGACCTGCTGAATGCGGCGATGCAAATGCGGCTTCCGGTGATTCTGGGTAGCTTGGCCATGTTCGCCCTGTCCCTGTTCCTCTATCTGGGTATCGGTACGGAGCTTTTCCCGGACGTGGATGCGGGTGTGTTTGAAGTGCGGGTAAAGACGACACCCGGCACGCGCATCGAGGAAACAGAAAAACTGGTGATGAAGCTCGAGGACCTCATCAAGGAGATTATCCCGGAAAAGGAAATCGAAACACTGATGGCAAACATCGGACTGCCGACAGGCAAGGGCGCGGGATTCTCCACCATGCTCAGCCCCAATTCCGGACCGGACACGGCGTTTCTAGTGGTAACACTGCACCTGGAAGGCCGGAAGACGTCGACACGGGAGTATGTCAAGATCCTGCGCAAGGCCTTTGCTGAAAAGTTTCCGCAAGAGCAATTCCTGTTTGTAAGTGGCGGCATTATCAATGCCGCCTTGAACGAAGGCGTTGCCACTCCGATCAACGTGCAAGTCTCCGCAGGAACGACCGCGGCGACTCGTAAGGCGGCGGAGCGGATTGTCGAGCGGGTGCGCAAGATCGACAACACGGCCGATGTGCAAATTGCGCAGGCACTGGATTACCCGCAGCTTGACGTGCGGGTGGACCGGACTCGCGCTGCTTACTTTGGGCTGTCACAGAAGACTATCGCCGAGAATATTTCCACCGCACTCACTTCCAGCATTGGTCACGCGGAGACCATTTGGGTGGACCCGAAGACCGGCGTCGATTTTTACATGGGCGTGCAATACAAGGACAACGAAGTACGAAGCCTTGACGAATTGCGCAACCTGCCATTGCCAATGCAGACGGACGGTGGTCCCACGACGATTCCGTTATCCGAAGTGGCGGACATTGTGCGAGTGAATATCCCCGGTGAAATCGCGCACTACAATCTTTCCCGTGTGAATGACGTTTATGTCAATGTGGTTGGTCACGACCTTGGTTCCGTCGCTCGTGATGTCGAAAAAGCCGTGGCGGAAATGGAATTTTCACCCGGTGTAGCTACGACTCTTCGCGGCCCCGTGGCAAAGATGAAGACCGACGCCCGATCGCTGGTTTGGGGATTGTTGACAGCGGTGATTCTTGTTTACCTGATTATGATGGCGCAGTTCCGCTCGATGGTGGATCCGCTGATTATCATGCTGGCTGTGCCGCTCGGTTTGGCGGGTGTGCTCGGCATTCTCTGGCTG
>Ga0209753_1000073_pt1 | contig 33627 bp, 32 predicted proteins | sample METZYME_3_550m_FD_187550 | JGI IMG/M metagenome (GOLD analysis project Ga0209753, IMG submission 187550) | Marine microbial communities from oxygen minimum zone in mesopelagic equatorial Pacific - METZYME_3_550m (SPAdes) (version 2) | ecosystem: Environmental > Aquatic > Marine > Oceanic... | reverse complement strand
CTAAAAGTTTTCAAGGAACATTAATTTAGCCGGCAGGTAGTATAAGGGTAGCAGAATGGTAGCAGATTTCTCTGCTATTAGATGCTAAAAGTAGCAGTTATTAAAACGTCAATGCTGTTTCTATAAAGAAGAAAAAGCCTCAATCTCTCGACGAGAAACTAAGGCTTTTTCTGTGCGGGACCGACGAGACTCGAACTCGCGACCTCCGGCTTGACAGGCCGGCGTTCTAACCAACTGAACTACGATCCCGGATTTTCTTCATTTTCCAGGTTTTTATCCCGGTAAATAAGAGCTGCCGGTATAAAAATTATATACCCGACAAAGAGTATAATAGGTGCGACGGTTAAACTCTGGAAGCTGTTTACTTCGCCACTTGCCATTACAATATAGCCTAAAATAATCAAGGCCAGTCCGATCCCGAATAAATAATAGTTGACGGTCGAGAAGGACCAGGATTCAAATAATGCAGTTGTGGATTCGGAATCTTTATTGTGAAACAATTTGCTCATGGCGGCGGGAAAATTACGTATGATTCAAAATGTCCCAAAATGCTTTTTAGAGATAACTCCGTCAACAACAAAATTACTACAGGGTATCTAAAATACACTTAAATTCGGCGCCCGAAAATGGGCGAAAAATTTAAGAAAAAGCCGGTAATCCTGTTTGGATGTATTATGATGGTCTCGTCAATTGCCGCTTTAATTGTACTGGTTTTGTTCTGGCCCCAGGAAAATCCCCATTCCATGGTAAAGATCACCGTGGAATCCGGGTCATCATTAAAGGGTATATCAATACTGCTGCATGAAAAAAAAATTATCTCAAACAAACGAATGTTTCGCTGGGCTGTGCAGATCATGGGCAAGGAAAAAGAAATTCCTGTGGGGACCTTTCGTTTGGTAAATGTACAGTCCAATTATGATATCATAAAGCAGCTGGTCTATGGTGCGCCGGAAGTTAAAAAAGTTCGTTTGCTGGAAGGCTGGAACCTTAATCAGATTGCAGGGCATTTGGATGATGCCATGGATTTTGACAGCAGTGAAGTCATTCAACTAGCCCAGGATCCAAAATTTTTAATGAAACAGGGTATTAACGCTTCATCCTTAGAGGGATATCTGTTCCCGGATACTTATTTGTTTTTCGATGGGGATACGCCAAGATCCGTTTTAACTCATCTTGTTTCCCAATACAAAAAGTTCTGGAAGAAAGCTTTTAGGGACCGGGCCAAGATATTGAACTTAACAGAACATGAGGTGGTTACCCTGGCTTCGATCATAGAAGGTGAAGCCCTCTATAACAAGGAACGACCAAAGATCTCGTCCGTATATCACAACCGGCTGAATCAGGGTATGAAACTGCAGGCAGACCCTACCATCCAGTATATTATTCCTGATGGTCCCAGACGGTTATTGAACCGGGATCTGAGGATAGAATCACCCTACAATACTTATCTTAATAAGGGGCTTCCGCCGGGGCCGATCAATTCGCCAGGGGAGCACTCACTTTTGGCAGCCTTATACCCTGAAGAAAATGATTTTTTATTCTTTGTGGCCAAAGGGGACGGCTACCATACGTTCACAACCAATGAAAAGGACCATATCAGGGCGAAAAGTAAGTTGCAGAAGCTCAGAAGGGAATTGAGAAGAAAACAGAGAAATAAATGAGCTTAAAACAGTTAAATAAATCGCAGCGCGCCGCGGTTGAATCCAATGATGGACCCGTACTCATCTTTGCCGGAGCTGGGAGCGGTAAGACACGGGTTCTATCCCATAAAATGTATTATCTGATCCGGGAAGAGCATTTTAAACCGGAAAATATCCTTTCGGTCACCTTTACCAATAAAGCTGCCAAGGAAATGAAAGAACGGGTCATGAAACTGTTGAAAACGGATAACCTGCCCATTACCATTGGTACCTTTCATTCCGTCTGTGCCCGCCTGCTGCGGGTGGAAGCAAAACACTTGAATATCAGTCCCCATTTCGCAATTTACGATGTCCAGGATCAATTAGACCTGTTGAAAGTGGTATTGAAAGGCTTGAATGTTCCCAAGGACCAGCTCTCACCAAATCATGCACGCAACCAGATCAGTTACCTGAAGAATAAAATGATTACCCCTTCAGCGCAATTGCGAAAGGCACGAACAATTCTTGAAAAGAAAGTGGTAGAAGTGTACAGTGCCTACCAAAAGGCGCTGAAGGAAAATGATGCACTGGATTTCGATGACCTGCTGCTCTATCCTTTAGAATTATTTGATAAGCATCCTAAAATCCTGGCGAAATATCAAAAGAAATGGAAATATATCCTGGTGGATGAATACCAGGATACAAACAGGCCCCAGTTCTTTTTCTTAACCAGGCTATCTGAAACAAACGAGCAGATCTGCGTCGTTGGTGATGATGACCAGTCCATCTACGGCTGGCGGGGCGCAGACGTGACTAATATCCTTGATTTTGAGAAATTTTTTCCTAGCTGCAGAATATTTACGCTGGAAAAAAATTACCGTTCCACACAGCAGATCCTGGATGCAGCCACAGCAGTGGTTACCCATAATGACCGTAGAGCCAAAAAAACGCTGGTGGCGGAAAATGGATCTGGTGAACTCCTGGGCCTGATCGAAACTCGGGATGAGCTGGAAGAAGCAGACGCTATCATTTCAGCATTGGAAAAAGAGATAAAACTGAATAAACGGACCTTCAATCATTTTGCTGTTCTCTACCGCACCAATGCACAATCCAGAGCCCTGGAAGACAGTTTCAGGCGCATGGGCATCCCTTACAACCTGATTGGAAGTGTGCGATTTTATGATCGTAAGGAGGTGAAGGATGTGCTGGCTTATTTAAGACTGGTGATCAACCTGAAAGATACCATTTCCCTGCGCAGGATCGTGAATTTCCCTCCCCGGGGGATTGGGATGAAAACCATGGATAAATGTGTACTACAGGCCGAAGCGGATCATTTAGAATTATTCGATGTACTGAGAAAAGCCGATCAACTGCCCATCCGCGGGAAGCAATCTGATTCTTTGACAGAGTTCTATAAATTGATTAAAAAATATCATGGACTGAGAAATAGACTGAGCGCCAGTGAACTCAGTCGCAGTTTGATTGAAGAGGCAGGCGTCTTGGGCCAGTATAAAAAATCCCGGGATTCGGATGACAGGGAACGATACGAGAACGTGGTCGAATTGTTAAACAGTATTGATGAATTCTGTGCCAAGCGCCCTGATTCTAATTTAAGCGATTTTCTGGAAGAGGTATCCCTGTTGTCAGATATTGACCATTGGAACGATTCGGATAACCGGGTCACATTGATGACCGTTCACTCCGCCAAGGGACTGGAATTTCCGGTGGTGTTTGTTTCTGGCCTGGATGACGGACTGTTTCCCCTTTATGCTACCCTGGAGAAGAAAAAAGAACTGGAAGAGGAACGGCGCCTTTTCTATGTGGCGCTTACCCGGGCCCAGGAACGGGTATTTCTCCTATATGCGACCAACCGCCGACGTATGGGCGGTGAGAATATGCTGGGAATGGCCAGTCGTTTCATTGGTGAAATTCCTGCAGAATTTTTAGACCGGATAGAATTCCAGTCGGCACTGACCCGGCGGGTAGTGGGCGGTTCCCTACAGAAAAATACCAGGGTTGCAGTGACTCGAACCGTAACCACTTTTGATGATTTTAAGGTGGGTGACATGGTAGAGCATTCCATTTTTGGTGTGGGCAAGATCATGGTTTTGAGCGGGACGGGAGAGAACCAGAGAGTGGGGGTGATTTTTAAAGACGGAACGAAGAAAAAACTCATCGTTAAATATGCAAACCTGACCAAGGTAAGTTGATTTCCTGTACATAGTACTGTTACTTAATCCTGCATCTCATTTATATTCCCCATGAGACTCATTCTCAACTTGGAGAAACTTGGTAGCACAAACACCAGAAATTTTAACGGGAATTCTTCACAAAGAAGGATTGCGTTATACAGCACAGCGCGAGGCTGTCTGGGATGAGATCCGACAAAGCCAGGAGCACCGGGACGCTGAAGACATTTACCTGAGTCTGCGCACGAAGGGCATCCAGGTGTCCCGGGCCACCGTATACCGAACCATTGATGTACTTGTAAAAAACAAGCTGGTCCGAAAAATGGACGTGGGTGATGGACGGTGCCGCTACGAACCGCGTCTGGATGATAATCACCACGATCATATGATTTGCACGGAAACAGGGGATATTATTGAATTTTTTAATGAAGAGCTGGAATTGCTGCAGGAAAAGATTGCCCGGAAACATGGCTATACGGTTGTGCGCCATGTTCACCAGTTATTTGTAAAACCGATCAAATAACCAACAGTCGAAACATGAGAAACTGGTTTAGGTCAATCCGTTTCGAGGGTTTTATTCATTTTAATATACTCGGTTGACGACTGACCGTATTTTTCATACCCCAGCTTTTGGTACAAACTTATGGCCGCCTTATTTTTTTTAACTACATTGAGTGTAAAATGAAGGGCACCAAGTTTGTGCCCATGGTGTTCCACCTCATGAATCATCTTTGTTGCCAAGCCTTTGTTCCGATAGACTGGATCAATGAATAAATGAAATATGTGTGCATTAGTTCCTTCCAAACGCATACTTAAATGCCCAATAATCCAATCCCGGTGTTTCAAGACCGTGGTTGTTGTTTGGTCCATATGGGATGCATATGAAACAGCAATCCATTTTTTAAACTGAAAAGGATAGGAAAGGCTTGGTGAAACAAAATTTAATGTTTTTGGATTATTGAACCAGCCGCTGAGGACCGACTCCATAATCCGGGAGTCTTCTTTCAGTGAATATGAGATTTCTTCTAAAGTATATTCTTGCTCAATCATACAGGAAATTACCAGTAATTAGGTATCGAATCGAAAAAGAGACCTGTTCGTAATAATGAAAAAACTCACATCCATAGATTCCTTCAAGGAAGGGGATATAATTCAAGGATTTTATCTTTGCGTGGATAAGCACCTTCGACATACACGGAGCGGTGACCTTTATATCGATTTAGAGCTCCGTGATATTACGGGACATATTGCTGCTAAGATCTGGGACAATGTTTCAGATTTAAGCGAAAAGTTTGATGCTGGAAATGCAGTTGTAGTGTCAGGAAATGTGGAATCATTCATGGATCGCCCCCAACTGGTAGTAAAAAAGATCAATAAAGCAACGGTCCAGCATTACAGCCGATATGGGTTTGATCCCGCACATGTGGTTCCAACTTCAAAAAAAGACCCTCAAAAAATGTGGAAGGAAATTGAATCCATTGTCAATGGGATGAAGAATAAATATCTTCAGAGACTGGTGGCAGCTATATATAAATCCAATAAGAAAAAACTTATGGTTCATCCTGCCTCGGTAAAAATGCACCACAATTTCAGATCCGGGTTTCTGGAACATATTTTAACCATGGCGCAGATTTCAAAAAAAGTATCACCCTTGTATGATGTAGACCGGGATCTGGTGCTCGCAGGTGTTTTTTTACACGATATTGGAAAATTGAAGGAAATCAACTCGGAATATGAAGCAGATTATACAAACGATGGTAACCTGATCGGGCATATTGTGATCGGAAGGGACATGGTACGTGATGCCATTAAAAAAATCCGGGATTTCCCTGAAGATTTAGGGCAAAAAATGGAACATATCATTTTATCCCATCAAGGTCGCTACGAATGGCAATCGCCTAAAATGCCTTCTTTTCCCGAAGCAATGCTGGTTCATTTAATTGATGTGCTTGATGCGAAAATGAATCTCATGAACATTGCCCTGGACGAAGACCAGGAGCCTGGCGAGTTTACCAATAGACATAATTATTTTCGCATTCCCCTGTTAAAAAAAGATGGGTTTAAATAACCTTGTTCGGGCAGCAACTTTTGCTGCTACGGCCATTGGGTTGGGATTCATGTTCATGCTGGTTCCCAATGTTGAATTTATATCTGTTACCGTATTTTTGTCGGGCTTGACTCTGGGAGTTCTGTTTGGAGCCATGGTTGGAGGAACAGCAATGATGATCTATTCGATCCTGAACCCCCTGGGATCAGGTTTGATCTACATACCCCTGTTGGTAGGCCAGATCATTGCTATGGCGGGGATCGGGACAGCCGGTGCTGTCACAGGAAGGTTATTCAAAAGCATACCATTGAGAATCTCTATTCCTGTTGCCGGGATATCCGGTTTTATTTGCGCCCTTTGGTATGATGGAATAACGACGCTGGCCTACCCGGTTAGCGCTGGGTACAACTGGGATGAAACGCTGGCCTATGCGGTGTCTGGACTGATATTCACATTTATGCATGCTGTGTCGAATACAATGATCTTCTCGATCGTGGTTCCCGGTTATTTGAAACGCCTATCTCCTTGATATGAAACCCCTTACGTTCCTTATGGTCCAGGTTGTAATCCTGGCACAGCCCATTGAAATTGTTCCATTCGACTGGGGCGGGCAGTTTGGATATGTGAGTCGGGGCGGCGCAATTATGTGGAACCAGGACTGGTGGTCAAACCGGCTGTTGTTTGACGGTACTTGGGCTATCTACCCGCGTATGTATGGTCATGAGATCGAGGCTGGATTTGTCGATGGCATGATTGATTCCGCTGGATTGGATGATTCTACTCTGGTCACGTCATATTTTAAATACGACCAGGGCGATTATTTACTGGACCGCTTTTCCTTTGGGGCAGGGTACATAGGACAGGGCAGACAGGTTCATCTGCATGGCTTTAAACGGACCTATGCAGGCACCTTTAACCAATATTCGAATGAAACATTTCAACCCATTCAGCAATCCTATACCGTTTCCTATGAGTCACATAAAGGAAAAGACCACGGTGGAATTTCACTGGGGCATTTTAACACTTTGTCCGGATTGGCAGATTCCACATCCCGAGGATTGATCGATAGTCGCATTACTACATCCAATACATTTTGGAATCACGATTTCGGCAATTTCCATTCCAAAATTAGTATAGATCAATTCTTGCAGCGATATAGGGCAGATCATTCAATATCAGCGTTTACTGGTGTTCGTTATTCAACAAGATCAAGACTCGTTGGTGAGTTAAAATGGAAAGATCTTGTAACAGCAGGAACAGAATTAAATAAAAGAAGTGTAAGACAAGATTCTTTAATTACGACTCTATGGAATCTGTTTTATTTAAAAGGGAATATTTCATTCATTGATCTGAAGATAGGTATTACGCAGGTGGATGATAAATCCAATATCAATTACCAATTTGGATTAAAATATCCGTTCAAATCATTTTCGTTAAGCGCAGGAATCGAGCAGATTGTCAAACCGGTCCACCCATATTATTTATTTAATTATGAGATCAATCCACTTTCAGTTACATCAGGAAATTTTACAGGCATCGACTGGAAAGGAGATCATTCCAGTGCTTCTATAATTTTTTCAATACTAAATGATAATAACGATTATTGGGATGTAACCATTCCAGACACAGGGACCATTTTTAATGAACGAGGTGCCCATGGGCAACTAAACATTAAATATGAAACATCATGGATTCCATTTGTTGATCTTGAAATGAAATATGCATCACGATCTGTTGGAAATCTTTATGGTGGCGGAATTGGTTACCGACTGGGGTATAATGCAAAGTCTCAATTAAGTCTTTTTAATGGATTTATGTTGGTTGATCTGAGATTGGGTGTGGATCAATTCATCCAACGAAGAAGAAACGCGCACATTCATCCGATAGAAATGGTACCAATGACGATTTACACAGAAGGAAAAATGGATGACATTGTTCTTTTAAACGGCTCCATCACCGCGCATGTTTCTACGTTCACCATTCGATATGAGTGGTTCAACATCACGGAAATGATCTTGGCATCCATGGGATCAGAGGAGAATAATTATTTTACGATCCATCCCGAAATGTCGGACCTGGGGAGGCAGGTGAACTTAACGGTGGAGTGGCATTTCCAGGATTAATGGTTTTCCCATATCGCATAATCACCAGGCAGAACTCCTACTGAAAAGGTATGGACAAGGTCACCCATTTCATTATGAACTAAAACTGTGTCAGGCGCTGCGTAATCGCTGATCCCCATGAAAACAAAATTTTGATGGGCACCTGCAGAATACAGGGAGGTGTAAGAGCCAATTCTTGCACTTTGGTTTAAACTTAAATCCATTTCCAACGGTGCAACACCGCCTCCAGTTGTGCGATACACTTGGTCGTTGATGACCATCATATCCCCACCGCAAACCGTACCGGCACCATAGTTAACCACAGCAACTTCCCCGGTTTGGATATCCAGTCTGCTTGATCCATAAAATGCTGACCAGTCGGATGTATAAAATGTTCTGGAAATCCATAGGGTATTGCCGTCCAGTATCATTTGCTGGGGTCCATTCCCGACTTCATAAGAACCCACAATTGTTTCGGAGTGTATATCAATCTGGACAATGCTGGATCCATTATTCGTGTCATACAACTCAAGGTTGGGGATACTCACCCAGAGAAAATTTCCATCGGATACAATATCCTCAGGCAAACCATCAATCAAAATGGATGATTCAATGGCATATGTTTCCAGGTTTAGAACTTTCACGTCCTTTGATGTCCAGTTGGTAAAATAGAGTTTATTATCGACCACCACCATTTCCCGGGGACTGGAATTGTCCGTTGAAACCTCGATGCCGGGCAGGCTCAGACCGGATTCGGTAATGCTGTATCGCTTGATTAAGTGGCTGTTATTAACCAGAACAAATAATTTGTCTTGGTGAATCAAAAGGGACTGGACAACGTCACCAACATTTTCTATTGTCTGGATCTCTTCTTCGCCCTGAAAAACTGAAATAGATCCATTCCCGTCACCAAACGTGCCTTCGGATGCGATAAATACCAGATCAGATTCTGGGTTATCTTTAAAATTGTCCTCACAGGCAAAAGCCAGCAACAGCATTAGGGGTATAATTTTCTTCATAGCAAATTCCTTATGTAAGAGTAGGGGATTTCAAAATCTGATGGATGGCAGTCATCATAACTTTTCTTCCGAAAGTGTCAATGGTTTGTATCCACTTATCCAGGTCTCCTGACTTATGCAGTAACAACTTGGTTCGCCTTCTCCTCAGCGGTAGCGGCCGAAAATGGCGTCGGAACCAGTATTCTGCAATCACAGTAGCGGGGACTGTGTCCGATTTTCACGGGTTTCCCTGCAATAAATGAATGTTATTTGGTTTGGAATATTACCCAGTTTCGGGTATGGTATCAATGAGAAAACTGTCTGTTTTCATAAAAATCAGGAAATAAATTTTACCCCATGTCGTTCTCCGAAAAAAACTGGCTTATCATTACATCAGGATTTGCACCGGTCTATACCAAAGCAGATTTTAACTCCCCCTGCACAACAGATGCGGTCTATGGCGAATCCTGTCAGGTTATGGATCAGGAAAATACCTGGTTCAACGTAAAATGTGAGGACGGCTACACGGGCTGGGTGAAATCGTTCTATGGCTTTATAAGTGCAGAAAAAAATAAACCAACCCATGTTGTGGCATTTCCAGATGAGAATGGACAGTTTAAACCACATTGTCCCTTTGGTTCGAAAGTGACAGAAAATCTCCCGGGATCCATACAAATCACGGACAGCCTGGGATTGGATCAAATTATTCCTGTGGCGAAAAATTTATTAGGTATTCCATACAGATGGGGCGGAAAAACATCCCTGGGCTTCGATTGCTCCGGATTAATTCAATCGGTATTAAACGTGTGTGGATTTCATGTCCCAAGAGACTCGTATCAACAAAGGAATTTTTTCAAAGATTATGAAATTCAATTGAATGAGACAGAACCGGGAGATCTTCATTTTTTTGGAAAAGATGGAAAAGTTACCCACGTAGGATTTTCCACTGGCGGAGCAGGACTGCTCCATGCGCAGGGATCTGTAAAAAAAGAATCTCTGGATCTGGACGCCGCTGATGTGAATAAAAAACTCTTAGATATCTACCTTTCAAGCCATTCTATTCAACGTAAGTTTCACCCGTGAAAATGCCTTCTTCCAATGCAGTTAACGGCCATTTGCTGAATCGAGCAGTCTTGGTACTCAATGCAAATTATTCTCCAATGATGGTTTGTACTGCCAAGCGTGCCATTTGTATGGAATTTTTAGATAAGATAGACGTTTTGGTGAATTACAATGAGCAGGTTCACAGCCCCTCACTTTCACTGGATCTGCCAAGTGTGATCAAGATACGTGATTATATTCGCTATGATAACCTATCGGTTGATCTAAACCGTAAAAATGTGATCGCACGAGATGAACACATCTGCCAGTATTGTGGTGTCTCAAAAACTCCTCTGACCATCGATCACATCATGCCCAAGGGAAAAGGCGGTCTAGATACTTGGGAAAATCTGGTTGCGGCCTGCAAACCCTGTAACCAGAAAAAAGGTGACCGGACACCGGAGGAAGCCAGAATGCCCTTAAGACGAATTCCAAAAAGGCCAAACAGACTACATTATTTTCAAAGATTTGTTCAAGATCAGCAACAGGACTGGCGCCCCTACCTTTTTATGGAGCCTTTTAGGGTTAATTGAATTAATAATATGGCTGAAAAAAAGAATTTACGCGTCTTGAGCGGGATTCAGCCTTCAGGAGTACTTCACCTGGGAAATTATTTTGGGATGATGTCCCGCATGATTCGCTACCAGGATGAAAATGAATTGTTTTGTTTCATAGCTAATTACCACGCCTTAACAACGTTACCCGACCCTGGTACACTATCGTCGAATACCTTCAATGCAGCCTGTGATTTCCTGGCATTGGGAATGGATCCGGAAAAATCCACTTTCTGGGTACAATCGGATGTGCCCCAGGTTACTGAATTAACCTGGATCTTGTCATCCCAGGCGGGCGTTGGCCTCATGGACCGGGCCACATCCTACAAAGATAAAATTGCCCAGGGATTAAAACCAAATATGGGGCTCTATTCTTATCCCGTTTTAATGGCTGCCGACATATTGCTGTTTGACAGTCAAATCGTCCCGGTAGGAAAGGACCAGAAACAACATTTGGAAATGACCCGCGATATTGCGATCAGATTTAATAACACGTTTGGTGATACATTGGTGGTTCCCGAACCGGATATTGAAGAGGTTACACAGCTTGTTCCCGGTATTGACGGGCAAAAAATGAGTAAATCATACAATAATACGATTCCAATTTTTGATTCCCACAAACAGATTAGAAAAAAAATAATGCGCATTGTTACAGATGCAACAGATGTTGATGAACCAAAGGATAAGGATACACCACTGTTTCAATTATACAGCCTATTTCTTGATTCATCCGGACAAAAAGATTTATCCGATCGATATGAAGGAACAGGTTTACGTTATGGGGATGTAAAACAGGAATTATTTGAAAAAGTGATGGATTATTTTCAACCCTATCGTGAGCAACGAAAAACCTTAATATCCAGACCGGGGCAGGTCCATGACATTCTAAAATCAGGCGCAAAAAAGGCTAAGGATGTCGCGGAGGAGGTCTTAGACCGAGTTCAAGCTGCTGTTGGAGTACGCTACCTGTAATGTCCTATCGAATCCACTTAGATAATTTTGAAGGTCCTCTGGATTTGCTGCTTTATTTTATTCGCCGGGATGAACTGGATATTTATGATATTCCCATAGCAAAGATCACCAAGGAGTTTATCGATGCAATCGAAGAATGGAAACGCCTGAATATGATGGTGGCAGGTGAATTTATTGTGATGGCGTCTACCCTGATGCGTGTTAAAGCAAAAATGATGATACCCCGGCCAGAATTGGGTGAAGAGGGTGAAGTGATTGATCCCAGGGAAGAACTAATGCAGCAGTTGATCGATTACAAGCGTTTTTCAGATGCAGCTGAGATGCTGAATACCCTGGCAGCAGAAAGAAACCACGTGGTTCCCAGGCAATTTGAACAGGAAATTCCTATTGTTGAAGGGGATGAACTTGGTTCACTGTTGCGGGATGTGTCCCTCTATGACCTTGCCATGGTTTTTAAGGAAGCCATGGAAAACCGGCCTGTAATTTCACAATTCGAACTCAACCGTGAACCGGTCAAATTAGAAAAGCAAAAAGAATTCATTTTTAAGTATTTTGATGGGGAGGGCAGGCTGAGATTTACAACGTTGTTGAAGAAACTGGAAACCCGAATGGTGATCATTGTTACATTTCTAGCCATTTTGGATCTGGTGAGAGAGGGTACGTGTACCCTTGAGCAATTAGATATATTTGGCGATATTGAATTGGTCCATCTAAGGACTGAAGCCTGATGCAGAATTCTGAAATAAGAAAAATCATTGAAGCGCTGCTTTTTTCCAGTCCCGAGCCGCTGACCCAGACTAGGGTCAATGGCGTATTTAATCCTGATACGCCCAATTTGAAAGAAGTTGTAGACGGTCTCAACAAACAATATGCTCAGGAAGACCATGCTTTTGAGATCAAGCAGGTTGCTGGCGGGTATCAACTGGTGTCCAGGGCAGAATATGAACATTTTATTCGCCGAATGCTCAGTAAATCCGGTCGATTGACCTTATCTCCAGCCGCCTTGGATTCTCTGGCGATTATTGCTTATAAACAGCCTATTGGCCGGTATGAAATAGAAGCGATCCGGGGCGTGGACTCAAGCGGTGTGCTCAAAACGTTGTTGAATCGTAATTTAATCAAAATAAAAGGAAGGGATACTGGCCCCGGGAGACCCCTGCTTTACCAGACTACAAATACATTCCTTGAATATTTTGGCCTGAACCGGTTATCCGATATGCCAAAGCTCAAAGAAATTACTGAACTTATGGAAGCAGACCCTACTCTGGGTGAGCAGATCGCTGTATTCGAAGACGAAAACATTGATCAAGAAAAACCCGGGCCCCCATCCCCAGAAATCGCAGCAGGCTAAGCGCATTGCGGTTGAATAAATTTCTCGCCCAGGCAGGCATTGCCTCCCGGCGAAAATCCGATAAACTGATACAGATGGCAACTACAGAGGTAAATGGAAAACTCTGCCTGGATCCTGCCTATGATGTAAAAGAATCAGATGTGGTGAATTTTGATGGCCAAAAAGTATCTCAGGTTAAAGAGAAAATCGTTGTTATGTTCCATAAGCCTAAGAGAGTAATTACCACTGTCAAGGATACCCACGGACGCAAGACGGTTATGGATTTTGTTCCACCCAATATAAGATTAACTCCAATAGGCCGCCTGGACCAGGATACGACCGGTCTGCTGTTATTAACAAATGATGGGGATCTTCACCAGTATTTAACTCATCCAAAAAATCAAATTCCAAAAGATTATGAAGCAGTTATCGAAGGGAGGCTCACCCCTTCACAGATCCAAAAACTGGCTCGGGGTATTTACATAGGAGACAAAGAATACGGGCAGGCTGAAATCGTAAACCAGGAGACAAAAAAAGGGAGAACCAGTTTAATTATGCGATTGCGACACGGAAAAAAGAGGGAAATTAGACGAATCCTGTATCGGTTAAAATTAAAATTAATCAGCCTAAAGCGAATTGGATTTTCTAACCTAACGCTTGGAACGCTAACTGAAGGTAACTATAGACAATTGACTTTGAATGAAGTTGATTCTCTCCGGAATTGATTTAAAATACCGCTTGCTTATAATCCTTTTCTTCATTGGGATTATTAGCAGTAGAAGGTAATTTCGCCGGCTTATTGAGAGTTGAATTAAATGATAATCGCCATTGACGGACCATCGGCTTCCGGGAAGAGTACAACAGCAAAGGGAGTTGCCGAGAAACTGGGGATCACACACCTGGACACGGGTGCTATGTACCGCACAGTGACCTGGGGATTAAAAAAGGCCGCTATTCATCCCAGTGATGATGAAAAAGTTCGTGGTTTCCTGAAAAACCTGGAGATTTATTTTGACGCATCAAACCACATTTGGTTGAATGGCGAAGATGTATCCGTTGAAATTAGAACCGGTGATATTTCATCCAGGGTCAGTGCCGTGAGTGCTATACCTGAAGTGAGAGAGAAAATGGTAAAGATCCAAAGGCAGATTGCAGGGAAAAAAGATTGTGTTCTTGAAGGACGGGATATTGGTACTGTTGTCTTCCCAGATGCTGAATACAAATTTTTCCTAGTGGCAGACACGGAGATACGGGCGAAGCGCAGGTTACTGGATCTTGAAAGAATAGGAGAAACCAGTACTCTTGCTGAATTGATGGATGATATTGAAAGACGGGATGCTGTCGATTCATCAAGGGAACATTCGCCGCTGTTACAGGCGGAGGATGCCATCCCTATTGATACGAGTCATCTTACGATCAATGAGCAAATAAATAAAATAGTAAACTTAATTAACCAATAATAACACGTAAGGAAACATCAATAGCATGTTTGAAAACCAAATTGAAGAACAGGCGGTTGAAGAGGTTTTAGATACTCCAGAGAGCACGGATGTTGAAAAAACCAGCGTAGAGGAAGCGCCTACTGCCCCGGCCGAAGTTGTTGCCGAAATAAAAGACTACCTAAACCCCGAACTTTTTCAGGATGTCCGGGTTATTGACAAAAATGAACTTGAGCACGATAATGAAAGTAGCGGTGATGAAGTAAACGCTGAACTGGAAAATCTCTATGCAAACACATTCGGAGATATTTCTGAACATTCTCTCGTAGAAGGCCGGGTGGTAGGTATGAATGAACGGGATGTTTTGATTGACATCGGTTTTAAATCAGAAGGGATCATTGACCGGTCTGAATTTAATGAAGATGAACTGCCGGCAATTGGTGACCAAGTTGAGGTATATCTGGAATTTATTGAGGATGCCAGCGGGAATACGATCCTGTCAAAAGAAAAAGCAGATTTTATGCGCCGCTGGAAAGAGTTGCATGATGCGTTTGAAAATGAGACCATCATTACCGGGACCATTGTGCGCCGTATTAAAGGTGGATTAATCGTAGACTTGGGAGTGGTACAGGCATTCTTGCCTGGATCTCAGGTGGATGTGCGTCCCATTCAGGATTTTGACATGTATTTAGATAAAGAAATTGAACTTCGAATTGTGAAATTCAATGAATCCCGAAAGAATATTGTTGTTTCCCACAAAATTATTCTTGAAGACAGTCTAAAGGAACAGAGAGAAGCTCTTTTTAAGGAACTTGAAGTGGGTTCAATTTTGGAAGGCCGTGTAAAAAATATTACGGATTTTGGTGTTTTTGTCGATCTTGGTGGAATAGATGGTTTGCTTCATATCACGGATCTTTCCTGGGGGCGTGTAAATCATCCTTCCGAGGTTATTGAAATGAATGATGCCATTACCGTGAAAGTGATTGAATATGATGAAGAGCGAAAACGGGTTTCCCTTGGTTTAAAACAGCTTGCTCCCCACCCTTGGGATGAGGTTGAAATTAAGTATCCTATTGGAAATGTGGTAAAAGGTAAAGTGGTAAGCCTTACAAACTACGGTTGCTTTATTGAACTTGAACCGGGAGTTGAAGGATTGATCCATGTTTCAGAGATCTCTTGGACAAAACATATTAAAAACCCATCAGAGGTGTATTCCATGGGTGATGGTGTGGATGCTAAAGTCCTGTCTATCGATACAGATGAAAGAAAAATCAGTCTGGGTGTAAAACAGTTAACTCCAGATCCCTGGGATGAGATTGAAGAGAAGTTCATGGTGGGTACCGTACACAAATGCACTGTACAAAACCTGACACAATTCGGTGCTTTTGCAGAACTGGAAGAGGGAATAGACGGATTGGTTCACGTTTCAGATTTGTCTTGGACCAAGGTTATCAAGCATCCTAAGGAAGTAGTAGAAAAAGGTCAGGAAATTGAAGTCCGCATTTTGGAAGTATCAAGAGAAAATCGGCGAATATCGCTGGGATACCGTCAGGTATCGGATGATCCTTGGCCGGAGATTATGAATTTCTATGAAGCAGGCAAAGAGGTGAGTGGTGAAATAATCCGTGTCCTTGATAAAGGCATTATTATCCAACTGGAAAAAGAAGTGGAAGGAATTATTCCTTTTGGAAAAATGTCTAAAAAGGATCGCAGAGCCCTGGCAGGCCAGTACGAGGTGGGAGCCAATCTGTCTGGAATTGTTATGAAAGTTTCTCCGGAGGATAAGAAAGTTGTCCTCTACAAAGAAGAACTGGCTGGTACGGGAAAAAGGACATCTGCTGCAGATGAAGTAAAACAGTATTTGAGCAATCAGGAAACAGATTCCGGAGAAAAACTTGAATTGCCCCAGGAACTGTTGGATTTGACCAGCCATGCTGAAAAGGATGGTGTAGATGATACACCAACTGAGCCAGAATCTGAATCGGAGCAAGAGGAATAATTGACCTTCAATGGGTAAGGTCATTCCCTGACTATGAAAAAACCCATTGATTCTTTATTTAATCAAAGAATAGCCCTGTCTTTAGGCGCTTTTGGCCTGGCGCTTTTACTTTGGATTTTCGTCGTTTCAGAAAACGAATATACCATGGTTTTAGATCTGCCAATTGAAGCGAGGAACCTGAGCGTGCAAAAAGCACATAGGGAAGAAGTCCCGCCCTTTGCTACCGTTCGATTGAAAGGCATGGGGCGAGACCTTTTCAAGTCATTTATACTTAAAAAATTTGCAGGGTTTAAGCTGGTTTTGGATTTGGAGGGAATCTCCCAGGAATATGAATTTGTTTTAAACGAGTATTATGAAAAATATCCGCAAAAAGTGGTTCTACCTCTGAATTACAATGTCTCATTTGTGGAGGTTGTTTATCCGAATCGCATCCAGATCAGCCTGGATGAATACCAGGTGAAAAAAGTACCTATTTTGTCCAATATTTCTGTAAAACCTGCTCCAGGTCATGTTCTGGTAGGCCAGACAAAGATTTTGCCTGTAGAATTGGAAATTGCCGGACCAAAAGAAGAACTAGCTCTGATTAATCATGTTGAAACAGCATATGATACAATCAGCGGTATTACATCACCCTACTTTGGTACTGTAGAAATTGAGTCCTTAGGCAGATTGATTGAATATTCACAGAACAGTGTTGATATCAATCTTGATATACAGGAGATCAGTGAGAGAATTATTGCAGATATACCTGTTAAGGTGGTTCATATTCCTGAAAAAATACGAGTATTTCCATCACCTCAGACTGTATCCTTAACTGTGGTTGGCGGCGTTCAGCGCATCGCCGGACTAAGTCCGGAGGAAATTCAGGTCATTATTGATTTTAATGACTGGAATAATCAGGTACAGTTTTATGAGCCGGAAGTCATTATACCGCCTAATGTTTTGGAATGGCGGGATATTTCTCCCAGAAATTTAGAAGTTGCCGTTGCCCGTGCACTCAAATGACAATATTGGGTATCGAAACTTCCTGTGATGAAACAGCCGCTGCAATTTGCCAGAATAGGAAAATTCTTTCAAACACAGTCAGTCAGCAAATTGTTCATGTAGAATTTGGAGGCGTAGTACCCGAAATCGCGTCTCGAGAGCATGAGATACTCCTGAATACTATTGTTCACCATACGCTGGGTGAATCAAATATCCACCTTCGTGAACTCGACGCAATTTCAGTGACCCAGGGGCCTGGATTAGCAGGGACTCTATTAACGGGGATAAGTTTTGCAAAAGGATTGGGTATTGGATTGAATATCCCGGTTATTCCCGTGAATCATTTAGAGGGCCACATTTTTGCGAACTTTTTATCTGATCCAACATTAGACTATCCATTTGTATGCCTTCTGGTTTCAGGCGGTCATACACAACTTTGGAATATTAAAGGTATGGAGCAATATGAACTGCTGGGGGAAACCAGAGATGATGCAGCAGGAGAAGCCTTTGACAAAGGAGCACGTATTTTAGGATTAGAGTACCCTGGCGGTCCAGCGATAGAAAGAGAAGCAAAAGGAGGCGATCCAGATAAAATTCAATTTCCAAGGAGCCTTATGGGAGAGGACAGTCTGGAATTCAGTTTCAGCGGCTTAAAAACATCCTTGCTCTATTTTATGGATGATTTTGAAGAAACTGCTTCTGTTTCTCTTAAGGATGTTATGGCCAGTTTTCAGCAGGCTATTGTAGACACACTTGCAGAAAAAGTGAGACGGGCAGTGAAGAAAACAGGTGTGAAACGCTGTGTCATAGCAGGGGGAGTTGCGGCTAATCTATGTTTGCGTGACCGATTAAACACTGTTCTACCCAATAAACATATTCTTTTTCCAGATCTCTCCTATTGTACAGATAATGCAGCCATGATTAGTTACCTGGGCGAATTGAAAATGCAATCATATTCATATGAATTATTAACCTTTAGTGTCCAGCCCAATTTAAAATTGGCGTAAGCTTGAATTTTGAATCTTCACATCCCAGCCAGGTGTTTTGGCTGCTATTGATTTTATGCAGCCTGGGCATATTCTTTTCGTTCCGTCAGGCTATTTATTTTAAAAAAGTCCGCCCCATTTTATTTTTACGCGGATTATCTATAGCCACTCTTATTTTCTTATTATTAGATCCAAAATTAGACCTTGTGAACACAAACTCCCGTGAACTGAGATGGCACGTATATATAGACCGGTCATTAAGTATGTCCTATCATTTGCAGCCCTCAGTAGGATCGTTTATTTCCGGGATTGATGAGATAATCGAAAAGATTAATAAAAAACCTATTCCTGTAAAAATATATGGGTTTGGTACCGATCTGGATACGAGCTGGGTCTATGGTGATAAAAAAATTCAAGATGGCTCCACCAACATTGGGCAGGTTATAGAGCATATGAAATCCAATCAAAATAATGGACTTGCAGGCTCACTGCTTATCACGGATGGCCAGGTGAATCTGGGATCAGAAATTCCCACCCAAGATTTAAAGGGTACAAAGCCAATTCATGTTGTAGGGGTTGGTGATAATTCGCCTCTGGTAGATGTTTCCATTCATTCAATTGATGCTCCCCCAGTCATCATTAAAGGGGAGAATGCTGAGTTGGATGTTACGGTGTCTTCACATGGTGCCTTGAATCAAAGATTGAATGTCACTTTGTATTCAGGAAAAAAATTATTGGGTTCCAAGGTTGTACCTGTGTCAGGAGAAGGCAGTATGGAGCGTGTTAGGTTTATGATCAACCCCAACCAGACAGGAGAAATGCAGTACAGGGTCCAGGTCAATGCACTCCCCGACGAAATTAATATTCAAAATAACAAACAGATTGTACCGATCCAGGTTTTAAAAAATGAATATAAAATTGCCATTTTCACCGGTGCTCCCAATTTCAATACACAGGTGATTAAGAATATTATTACACAAAATCCCGAATTTCGAATGGATCATTTTGTCCTTCGGTCCAATGGGTATTCCACACCGCTGAAAACGTTCTGGGATACAAAATATGACCTTATTCTGTTTGATAATCATCCAGTAGGAATGAATGCACAGGAATGGCAATCCTACCTTAGAATTTTTGCAAAGAAATTATTGTCACAGCAAACAAGCTTAGCACTGATTCCCGGGCACGATATTGCAAAACCTGCATTTAAATCTTATTTGTCCTTAATGGATCTTAGTGTGAAGGAACCCTTGATAGAACTTGGATCAAGATTCAATTGGGATTTTAATAAAAATTGGGAATCTTTTTTCCCATTTCAGAGTCTGGATATAGTCGATACAGAACCAGCTGATTACCCTCCTCTGTTCATTGACTTGGAAGTGGATTCATCCAATGCCAGAGTTCTGGCCAATTTTTCAATATCCGAAGTAGAAATTCCTTTATTGCTGTTGGCAGAAAAGTCACCTCTGAGATATTTGGTATGGTCATCTCCAGATTTACATCAACTATACTATAAAACTCAAAATAGTGAATTTCAGGACTTGACGAGTCAAATATTCAAACCCGTTTTTTCCTGGTTAATGAGAACCGGGAATGGCCAGGATTTTTATTTCAGATCGGGAAAAAATTCTTACCAGCAGGGAGAGCGGGTCACCATTACCGGGAAACCCGTTCGGGGTGCAGAAAAAGCAGCAGAAGGATTTATCCATATTTCAAGTAATGGTACACGAATCAATTCAAAACCCATTTCATACGATATAAATACAGGTTTATACACGGGTCAATTTTGGGCATCTCAACCTGGTGAATTAGACTATGATATAGAATTATTGTACGGAGATAAATCACTCATTGTGAGCCAGGGAAGCGTCCAGGTTCAGGAGAGTCAGGTTGAGTTAAACCATGTGTATCTAAATAGGGACCCGCTCGTAAGATTAGCAAAAATGACCCAGGGGTCCTTTCGTCACTGGGATGATCGTCTGTCCATTTTAAACCAAATAGATAAACAGTCAAAGCAGGAAACAATTCATTCCAGAATTGTCCTGCATAATAGTCAATGGATATTCCTGCTCATATTATTATTTTTAACGGTGGAATGGATTCTGAGACGACGTTTGGGGATGATGTGATTATTGGGAACAGAAATCCAGGTAAGTAATTTAAATACCTAAATAAAGGAAGATTTGTGAAAAAAATTACAGTCATTGGAACAGGATATGTTGGATTGGTAAGCGGGGCAGGCATTTCTGACTTTGGTCATCAGGTTATCTGTGCCGATATCGTTGAAGAAAAAGTTAACCTGTTAAAAAATGGAGAAATTCCCATCTACGAGCCAGGATTAAGTGACCTTGTAGAGCGGAATGTAATTGCGGGCAGGCTTTCATTTACAACGGATGTAGATCAAGCAATTCAGAGCGCAGATGTGATTTTTATTGCTGTGGGCACCCCACAGGGTGATAATGGAGAAGCAAACATATCAGCTGTTGAATCTGTCGCTACTTCAATTGGGAAAAACCTAAATACCTATAAGGTAATTTGTACAAAAAGCACAGTTCCTATTGGTACGGGTGACCGTATTTGCGAGTTGATTCAAGCTGCCATGGAGGAGGGCAGAAAGTTTGATTATGTTTCAAATCCTGAGTTTTTACGTGAAGGTTCTGCTGTCAAAGATTTTCTCTGGCCGGACCGTGTCGTGATTGGGGCGACCAGTGAAAGAGCTTTTGCTGTTATGCGGGATGTGTATCGTCCATTATATGTGAATGAAAAGTCCATGCTGCACACCAATGTGGCTACTGCAGAAATGATCAAGTATGCTGCAAATGCTTTCTTAGCACTCAAGATCAGCTACATCAATGAAGTTGCTAATTTATGCGAAGAAGTGGGTGCCGATGTGCACCAGGTTGCAAAGGCAATGGGGCAGGATGGTAGGATCAGTCCAAAATTTTTACATCCGGGACCGGGATTTGGCGGTTCCTGTTTTCCCAAGGATATCCAGGCGTTTGCCGCATTATCCAATAATAAAGGTTTACCCATGAAAACAATTGAAGCAGCTATTTCTGCCAATGACCACCAGAAAACAAGGATGACAGAAAAAATGAAATCTTTAATGGGGGGAGATTTTGCTGGAAAACAGATAGCCGTATTGGGTTTGGCATTTAAACCCAATACAGATGATGTAAGGGAATCATCTTCCATTACAATGATTCGAACAATCTTTGACCATGGAGGACATGTAAGAGCATACGATCCCATTGCAAATGATTCCATGAAAGAGATTTTTCCTGAACTAAACTGCTTCGAGTCATGGGAACTTGCCTGTAAAGATGCAGATGGCGTTGTTATTATGACAGAATGGAATGAATTTCGCGGAATGAGCCTAGAGGTATTAAAATCCTTGGTGAGTACTCCCGTTATTTTGGATACACGAAATATCTTGAGTATTGAAAAACTGAATGAATATGGTTTTATTTTTGATAATGTTGGTCGGAAACCTATTTTATGATTGTTGAAAATACATCTCTCACCGGCACTAAAATCATCAGACCCAACGTTTTTGACGATTTCAGGGGTTATTTCTTTGAATCTTTTAAATCAACCGATTTTGCGGAGTATGGGTTGCCAACGAACTTTGTACAGGATAACGAGGTTAAATCACCGAGGGGGGTTCTGAGAGGATTACACTACCAATTAAAGAATCCTCAAGGAAAATTGGTCAGGGTGGTTCTGGGCAGTATCCTTGATGTAGCGGTTGATATAAGGATCGGATCACCATCTTTTGGGAAATCAGAAATGGTGGACCTTTCAGCTGAGAATAGAAAAATGCTTTATGTACCAGAAGGATTTGCTCACGGGTACCTGGTAACTTCTGAAGAGTCCGTTGTCATTTATAAATGTACAAATGTCTATGATCCAGATGATGAATACGGTATAAAATGGAATGATAAAACGATTGGACTCAAATGGAATTACGATTCACCCATTATATCTGAAAAGGATTTAAACCTGCCCGCATTAAAAGATCAACAATTTTTACCAAAATATTAAATGAAAACAATACTAGTCACAGGCGGCTGCGGATTTATTGGCTCTAATTTTATTCGCTATCTTGTTGAAAAGGATGAACCGGTCCATATAGTGAATTTGGATAAACTCACCTATGCCGGTAATACACAGAATTTGAACGATATTCCTGATTCAGTATATACTTTAGTTGAAGGGGATATATGTGACCCAGATCTTGTGGAATCTCTTTTTAATACACACCGATTTGATTCTGTGGTTCATTTTGCCGCAGAAAGTCATGTAGACCGATCCATTGACGGACCAGCTGAGTTCATCCAAACAAATGTGGTGGGCACATTAAACCTATTGGAGAAATCCCGTGCTTATTACAATAGTACAGACAATAAGGATTTCCGGTTCCTCCATGTTTCAACAGATGAAGTGTATGGCTCGCTGGGAGATAGTGGAAAATTTCTCGAAACCACTCCTTACGATCCAAGTTCTCCCTATTCCGCATCGAAAGCGGGGTCCGACCATTTGGTGAGAGCCTGGCATCGTACATTCGGTTTACCCTCCCTAATTACCAATTGCTCCAATAATTATGGTCCCTATCAATTCCCCGAAAAATTGATACCTCTAATGATTATTAACTGCCTTCATGGTAAACCTCTCCCGGTTTATGGGAAAGGCGAAAATGTTAGAGACTGGCTTTTTGTACGGGATCATTGCGAAGCGATATTTACTGTGTTAAGAAAAGGAAGGGTGGGAGAGACGTACAATATTGGCGGAAATAATGAAATTAAAAACATTGATGTCGTTCAGATTGTTTGTGCCGTTTTGGATGAAATTTTACCTAGGGATAATGGATTAGTATATTCAGAATTAATCCATTATGTGACAGATCGCCCTGGCCATGATTTCCGTTATGCCATAGATGCCACAAAAATTGAAAAAGAATTAGGATGGTCGCCCATGGAATCATTCGAGACGGGAGTTCAAAAAACTATTCAATGGTATTTAGATAACCGGACCTGGTGGAAATCGATTCAGGATAATACATACAGACAGGAAAGATTAGGAGTGATTCAATCATGAAGGGAATCATATTAGCTGGTGGAAGCGGTACGCGACTTCACCCAATAACTAAAGTTGTATCGAAACAATTATTGCCTATTTATGACAAACCAATGGTGTATTATCCTCTATCAACACTGATGCTATCGGGTATTCAGGATATTCTGATCATTTCTACCCCGGAAGATACCCCGAAATTTGAACGGTTGTTTGAAAACGGCAACCATTTGGGATTGAATATATCCTATACAGTTCAACCATCCCCGGATGGACTGGCACAGGCATTCATTTTAGGGGAAGAATTCATTGGCCAAGAGTCTGTCTCCTTGATTTTAGGGGACAATATTTTCTTTGGCCATGGGCTATCGGGTATGCTTTCAAGCAGTGTTGAAACGGTACATTCCAATAATGATGCTGTAGTGTTTGGATATGCTGTGAGAGACCCTGAGCGCTACGGTGTAGTTGGCTTCAATGATTCAGGAAAGGTTACCAGCATAGTAGAAAAACCGAAAAATCCAGCTTCAAATTATGCTGTGGTTGGTCTGTATTATTATCCAAATGATGTAGTTGATATTGCTAAAAATGTAAAACCTTCAGCACGGGGTGAATTGGAGATCACGTCCGTCAACCAGGCTTTTCTGGATATGAACAGATTATCTGTGGAATTGATGGGACGGGGGTACGCCTGGCTGGATACGGGAACACAGGAAGCCATGAATAACGCTTCAAATTTTATTAAAACAATAGAAGACCGACAGGGGTTAAAAGTGGCCTGCCTTGAAGAAATTGCCTATGGCCTTGGGTTCATTGGCCAAGATGATTTGGATGCACTTGCAACGGGATACTCAAATGAATACGGGGAGTATCTAAAAAGTCTTTTAGATTAATTGAAAAGAATCTGGGTTGATGCAGTTAATCCAAGATTAATTGAAAATTTTGAAATATCTTTCCCCATTCTACCAGAATCATAAGGGTCAAATCCTGCATTTTTCCAATCGATCCATTGACCTTCTAATTCTAAGAACAATTTATTTTTTAAAATACCCTTTTTAGCTTTAGCTGAAATAATCATTCTAGTCTCTAAGTTTCCGTTATACCGTTCATAAACAATAACTGGATCACTGTATTGTCTATCTAGCATTTCCTCAGTTAATTCTCCGCGTTTTACTTGAGATATGTTTGATTGAAAATTCCAGTCACCCAACTTCTGATTAAATATTATAATAAATTCCTCAGCATGTGGTCCTGCCCAAAAACCGAGAGGGAAATTATAGGTATAAGAACTATTTTCTGAAAATTTGTGACGATAAATACGGTGATCAGTCCATGTATATTCAATGAGCAATTTATTATTATATTGTAGAAAATTATTTTTTTTCAGACCAATCTGATATCCTATCCAATTTCTATTTTGTTCATCAAAAGTGGATTCGGGTCGCCACTCATCTATAAAAATAGAAGTATAAATTTTCAATTCGTCTTTAGGTATCCAAGATATTTCTCCGCACATTTGAACATTATCTACATCACCTGTATAATGCTGCATTGACCAAAAGGGGATAAAAGGTAAAAGATAATGTTCATCAAATTTTCGATTTCCAAAAACAACAGTTTCAATTGCAGATAGTATTAACTTATCTAAAAGAGAATATTTTAATCGATGACCTGCAATAGATCTGTCCACATAAATATCCCGACCGGGATAGAGTTCATTCTGTGAAGAATCGCTTATCTGACTTGCCAAAGAGGCTATAAAATATTGCAAGTTCAGTTTTTCGGATATTTTCCAGTCAAAAGATGCTAAAGGATAGGTGGGGCAATGATTAGACAGTATCAAATTTGATCTTCCAGCGCCCCATTGAACTCTATCTTTACCAAAGAATACTGAGAATTTTTCACTATTTCGGTAATTGATAATAAGGGAGGAGGATTCAAACCATGTATTGTCTGACCCGTAATATCCACGACGGTGTTCAAAATTAAAATCAGGATTAAAAAACGCAGAATTTGAATCAAGATTTGTTGCTGTTATAAATTGAAATCTTCCGGATATGCTCCAGGCACCTGTATTTTTCTTTGCACCTAATTGAAAATATGTAATAGTTGTTTTGCCATCCTTCTCAGGCTGAAAAACAGATCCAGATGAATAATATGTACTTGAAAAAAATGGAGTAAAAATTAAATTTGTTTCAGAACTGAATGAAAACTCAATGGATAAAAATAAACCAATTATTATAGTTGGAATGGGTTTTATAATTTCCATTTTTATTTTCCAGAGCTTTTAAACATATGAGGTATTGTTTGCAAAATGATCTTCATGTCCAATTTTAGGGACCATTCATCAATATATTTAAGGTCAAGTGCTACCCAGTCTTCAAAATCAACAATTTCATTTCTTCCGCTTATCTGCCACAGCCCAGTAATGCCCGGTTTCATATTTAAACGCCGATGCCATTCGGGTTTGTAATGCTCAACTTCTGAAGGTATTGGAGGTCTTGGTCCAACAAGATTCATCTCACCTCTAATCACATTGTATAATTGGGGAAGTTCATCCAGGGAAAATTTTCTTAAGAACTTTCCAATACCAGTTATCCTTGGGTCATCATCCATTTTAAAAACAGGACCAGACTGCTCGTTATCTTCCATTAACTCACTTAGCTTTGATTCAGCATCCATTTCCATTGTTCTAAATTTTAATAAGTTGAACTTTCGACCATGATAGCCTACCCGGATTTGTGAAAAGAAAACAGGGCCTTTGGAGCCAAATTTTATCATAATAGGAACAAGAATCAGAACAGGCAGAAACACAATTGTAATTCCAAGACTCAAAATAAATTCCACATAGGTCTTAATGATTAGTTTGAATAGTTTTTTATCTACCGGATTAAAGGAAATAACAGGGAGGTCATACCATTCATCCATGAATGGTTTCACATTTAGATTTTTAATTCCCTTTGAAAAGGCATCCAGATTGACCATAATGTGGAAATTAATTCCAAGGCTATTCAAGTAGTCCAGTTTTTCAGCAAACTCTGGTATTTTTTTTGGAGGTAAAGCAAAAAAGACCTCATCAATGGGTTCTTTTAGGAGAATACTATTTAATCTATCAATGGGTTCTATGGTAAGTGTATTAAATTTTTCTCTGGCTACCGATGGATTTGGATCAAGAACATGGGTTACAATATATCCATATTCTTCATGGTGTTTAAATTCATCCAACAGTTTTTGAGCTCGTTTTTTACTGCCAACGATCATAATGTATCGTGTATTCCTGCCCCTTCTGCGAATATTTTCTAAATAGAATTTTACAAGCCATCTCTTTGATACAAGCAGCCCGAAACTTATTAGTATGAAAGCAATGATTGTTGAACGATAAAATAATTCCGTCTTGGATAAAAAAGATATACTGATGAGAAATGCAAAGCCAATCAGAGCAATGAACAATTGATTTGTAAAAAATGTGTCATAGCTTGTACGTCTATATAAATGTTCTTTATCGTAAACCACAAATAATAAATGCCAGAATGCCAAGACAATTGGAACCATAATAAGATGAAAGGATTTTTCATCGATTACGCTTAATGGTTTATCGTGGTAGGTCTGTTCAGCCAGTATGCCAACTGCTATGGATATAATAAGTAATCCATGATCGGCTAACCTATTTAAAAATGCAAATAATTTTGCCTGTTCTCTTAACATAAAGGAATATTGTTAGAAAATTAATTATTGTTGAAAGGAAAAAATGATTGATAAAGATTATCCAGCTAGTGGAAGTCATTTATTATATCAACAATACACTCTATTTGATCATCTGATAATTCTGGAAACATGGGTAATGATAATATTTTTTGATGTGTTGCATAAATGTTTGGAAAATCCTCAGGCGAATATTCTAAATACTCGTATGCTTTCATAAAAGGGAGCGGTACTGGATAGTGGATTGCAGATGCTATTCCATTATTTTTCAAATGGTGTTGCAATTTATCTCTATTTTTTACCTGTACTACGTAGAGATGGAATACATGCTTACTGCTTGAGTGTATTATAGGTGTCATAATATCAGGATTGCCATTCAATAATGCACTGTAATAGGTTGCCCGGTCTATACGTAAAGCGGTCCATTGGCTGATGTATTTCAGTTTTACAGATAATATGGCTGCCTGTAATCCGTCAAGCCTGCTGTTAATCCCTTCTGTATGGTGTTCATGTTTAATTAGGGCTCCATGGTTTGCGAACATCCGCATTATTTCTGCTAGCGCATCATTATTCGTAACAATACAGCCAGCATCACCATAGGCACCTAGATTTTTCCCTGGGAAAAAACTGAATGTACCTGCATCGCCAATGGTACCCACGTACTTGTTATCCCACTCGGCAAAGTGAGCCTGGGCACAATCTTCGATTACTTTCAAATTATACTTATTTGCAATTCTCATGATTTCTGTCATATTCACAGGTTGACCATAAATATGCACTGGAATTATGGCTTTGGTTCTTTCGGTAATCTTCTCTTCAATGAGATTTGTATTTATTGTGTAATAATCTTTATCTATATCTACAAATACCACTTTAGCACCTGCCTGGGTGATTGTTTCCGATGTGGAGATCCAGGAATGTGCAGTGGTGATTACTTCATCACCAGGTCCAATGTCCATTGCTTTTAGAGTAATATATAAAGCATCAGTGCCATTGCCACAACTGACTACATGTTTAGCGCCATAGGCTTCAGCATAGTCTCTCTCAAACTGTTGAACATATTCACCTTTAATAAATGCGGTATTTTCAATTACGGATTGGATGGCTTTATCTATTTCTTCCTTTATAGACTGATATTGTACTTTAAGATCAACAATTGGAATATTCATTAAAATTATTTCTGTTTAATTATTTTTGCAGGATTTCCAGCCACTACGCAGTTATCAGGAACATTTTTTGTTACTACGGAGCCAGCACCAACTTCAGCATTCTCACCAATTGTAACCGGGAAAAGAGTTGCATTACTTCCGATAACTGCACCTTTTTTGATTCGTGTGTTTTTCCAATGTTTTTTACTGCCAGTTCGTTTATAGGATGGGGGTTTTATATCATTAATAGTCATTACTCCATGTCCAACAAAAACATCGTCTTCAATTGTTACAAGAGAACAAATAAATGAATGTGTTGATACGGTAACATTATTTCCGATTGTGACCTCATTCTGTATTTCTACGTAGGATCCTATGTTGCAGCCATCCCCAATCTGACACCCATAAATGTTTGCGTATTCCCAAATCTTTGTACCTTTACCGATTGTTGCATCTTTTACAATGGCTGTTTTACTTTTGAAGAAATTCATCTACTCTGCCATTTCCAATATTCTTACAACTTTTTCTGCATGTTCAGGTCCAGTTATACAGGGAATATTATTTTGTATGCATTTCAAAAAATGATCAATTTCTATCTTTAGTGGTTCAACCCAATCAATAACGGGTATAAATACTTCGCCTGAACGATGATTAAAGGAAAATGTAACAGGGTTATCGAAATCCATCTGCTCCCCCAGCACTGCCATTCTATCAATCCCCTTATCATAGATCATAACCTTATTTTCAGCAATATCATCATAGACAACCATCTTTTTTGAACCCACAACTGTCATTTTTCTGATTTTATGCGGGTCCAACCAACTCACATGAATATGAGCCATAATATTATTGGGATAAGTAATATTCATAAAGGTTACATCATCAATCCCTTTTTGAACATAATCCATCCCAATTTTATCAATCTTGATTGGTTCAGGTTCATTGAGCCAATATTGAATTATACTGATATCATGGGGAGCGAGATTCCACAAGGCATCCACATCATCCCTTATTCGTCCTAGATTAAGTCTCTGGCTGTAGATATACCTAATATCTCCAAGTTCCCCTGATTCTATTATACTTTTTACATATCGCACTGCAGAATTAAAAAGGAATGTATGTCCAACCATGGCCACTAATTCCTTTTTCCTTGCTAATTGACTGATTTCTTGTACCTGGTCCGTCTTCGTTGCCATGGGTTTTTCCACGAGCACATGTTTACCCTTGTTCAGTGCTTGAATAGTTAAGTCATAGTGAGATGCAACTGGCGTTGCGATAACAACTGCATCAATATCCGGATCATTAATAACAGAATCCAATTCATCAGTTACGTAAATCCCAGGATACGTTTTTTTAACAAATTCCTGACGCTCCTTCGAAGGATCAACGACTGCCTTTACCGTGGAATCGTAGTTAGAACTTAAGTTTCTAAGAAGATTTGGTCCCCAATATCCTACCCCTACCTGTGCAATCCTTACCATAGTGTCTGTATCCCTGTTAATTTTTGTATCTCATTTATATAGTTTTTTTGTTCATTTTCCCAATTGAGTCGTTGATTTACTATTTCTGTTTTTTTCTGCAATCGACTGAGTTCTGGAGGTGATTTTATCAAATTTAGTAGTTCACGAGTGAATGATTCTAAATTATTGCTCTCGTAGTATGCCAACTCATCTGTCTTAAAATAATATTTAATTGGTTTATTTTTTACTGTAAGAGCAGGAATACCCACTGCCATGTATTCCATCAGCTTCAATGGTAGCATAAGGTCTGTTGCATCAGACTGAATATAAGTTACAAGGCCCAAGTCTGATTCGGCTATTTTACCTGGAATTAAGTCTAATTCAATTTGACCATGGTAAACCACAATATTTGCTAAATCCATCGCTTGGATATCGGTTTTGAGATTTACAACGCCATCGCCTTTTCCATAAATATGTAAACGTAGAAAAGGGAAATCTTCATGTACTTTTTTAATCCCTTTTAGTACAAGATTGAGCCCAAATCTTTCTGCAATAGTTCCGTGATAAATCACATTAAATGCACCATTCTTTACTGAATTGGTCTCTGTCAAGGGATGGAATAAGTTTGTATCAGCAAAATTGGGAATAATGAAAGTCTTATTTGGACTCAGATTGTGATTTTTCACATTGTATTCAAAATGAGGAACATGTACAGTAACAACCCGATCAGCATAGAAACATGATAATCTTTCCTGGGCCAGTAAAATATGATAAAGAAGCACTCCAATTTTTGAATCAAATTTTGCTTTATACAGCTCGGGCATATTGTCATGAATGTCAAGAATTACTTTTGAACCGAAAAGTTTATTGATGAGTGTTGTAAAGACAAGAAAATCGGGCATGTTATGAACATGAATCACCGAATAATTCTTTGAGATATTTTTTGTTAAAGCCTTAAAAGCCAAAAAGAAAAATCTTAAATAAGAAATGATATAAGAAAAATTTGAAACTCCCCGATATTGTGAACTATTTAGATGATGAATTTTGACACCATTTATTATTTCTGTAACAGGCTTGGTTGATTCCTTTAGTACAAAACAATCAACATGATATCCATGACGTATTAATGCTTCTGAATATCTTCTGACGCGAGGATCTCGAGTGTATTCAGTATAAGCTACCATACCAATATTTTCTTTTTTTATGACCTTTTTATGGATAATCATAACGACATGTTAGAACAATTATTATTCTCCTGTTTTAATATTAAAATGTCAGTAATTCTTTTCAATTATTTATTCGTTATTTTAACATTTATTGATAACCTAGTAGAGCCAATAATTCTGAAAAATAATTATTCAAATCTTCTTGTTCTTCCATTGATAATTCATGTTTCCATCTCCCAATATGCGCTTTTTTAAAGTTAAAATTTGTTTGTGATAAGATATTTGGAATGTGCTTAATATTTAAAAAAAGACATAATTCGTTATAAGTCTTTGAAAAATCATTGGCTATATCTTCAAACTTTAATTCAAAATAAAGTTCTTCAGGTAACTGTTTTTTTTTCTTCAACCAATATGAATAAACAGATTTTAATAAAATTAATGAATGTTTTTTTTCTTTTGGTGACCAATCTCTTCCTTGAAATGATTGAAAAACATCACGAGGATCCCTTAAAACAATTATTAATTTATTTGCCCCTGTTATTTCTATACATTCCTTAGGATTTTGGGAAATAAAGGGTTCATCAAGGATATACATAGAAGCCCCTTCATTATGCAGTTTTTTCTTAATTAAAGTATTGAAGTAATCTCTTGTAAATTTTTTAAACTGAGAATAATCAATAGGGTCAGTAATATATATTTTTCTATTTATCAGTTTGAGCCTTTTCTTATTTAATAACCATGATAATGATTTATTAAAAATATTTGCGTGTTTTCCCCATATTCCATTATAGGAAGATAGAACTAGGTGATCTAGCAACTGTTTATTAGCTTCTTCAAAATTCCCATAAAACTCGACCTTAAAATTGCTGAGAGCATAGCCACCGAACCACTTACTGTTTAAATTTTTACAAAAATCGTTAAACTCATGAATAGCATGGTCTCCCCTCCAAAAAGTCCAATTATCTACAAAAACGTTTTTTAAAGAAATCAATCCACCCGGATCCGTAAGCATTCTAAATTCTGATTTTTTCGAAGAAGTAATATCCGGATGCCCTCTTAATAGTTCACGAATTCCAGTTGTTCCGGATCTACCAAATCCTCCAAGTAATATTAATTTTGAGTCAATCATGATGCAATTATTGTTGTGTATAGATCTTTTAGTTGATTGACTTTCAACTCAGCATCAAACTGAGAAATTGATTCAACACAAACCTCGGATGCGATCAAATTTGGGTTCTTCATGAAAAAAATAATTTTTTCTTCTAAATCACCCACTTCACCAGGTGTAATGAAATATCCATTAATTTTATCTTGAATAATTTCTCTCAAGCCGCCTACCTTTGAAGCGATTACGGGAGTTCCACATGCCAGAGCTTCAATAGCAACCAAACCAAAACCTTCCTTCCTAGAAGGAATAACCACCAAATGTGCTTGATTCATCCATTTAGAAATTTGAATTTGATTTTGGGAGCCAATAAATGTGATATGGTTTGCTAACATCTTTAATTTTACATTTTTTTGGTATTGATTCTGTTTATCTCCATCACCTATTACAATGCATTTCAAGCCACTGGAAATCTTTTTGGATATTAATTCGATAGCACCTAAAAGGACATCGAACCCTTTTTCTTTTGATAAGCGTCCAACAAACAAAAGGGTAAAGGTTTCTTTTTTTGTAATATTGTTATTTGGAAAAAAAATGGTTGAATCAACCCCCATATCAATCACACTGATTTTTTTGCTGGTAATATCAAAAGATTCTGTGATAGCATTTTTTAAATCATGGCTTACTGCAATAATATGATCAGAAGAATGGAGGACAATCCGATTTAAATATTGTGCAATAAAATTCCGATTATTGTGATCATGTATATCGCTACCATGTGTGGTGATGATCAATATTTTTCCTGATATGCATTTCCCAATCCATGCAAAAAAACCTGTAGGATATGAATAATGAGCATGAATTAATGAAACTTTTTTAGTCGCAAGGTTCCAAATAATCTGGCACCATAAAACAAAATATTTTTTTATGATTAATATGATGGAACTGTTGCTACCGCCGCCCGTAGCCAAAAGACATTCTATGCCGAAGTTTTCATGCAAAATTGACACATGTTTTTGAATAAATATTCCCGAGAAAGTTCTGTATTTATTAGGATACATTGTGGTAGCAACAAGGATCTTCATTTATACTGCTATTCTGAATTTTGGAGCATTATGGTTGGATGTAACAGAATTATTTTCAGCGGATAATTTTCCATATTCTAGACCTAAGAATAATGCAAAAAGAGCCCCGCCCATAGGAGCAGTAATTACATGTCCGGCTAAACTGCTGTATAAAAAAATGAAATAGATCATCATTGCATTCATGGTCGTACTGAGCCGCCAAATCAGCGGAAAAATTGTTCTTAGAATAGGAATATAAATTAGAAGAAAACCAATAATACCATAGTCCAGAAAAATATCTATAAAATCCATTTCGCTACCCGTTCTCCCAGCATAATCTTCACCTACTTTTTCTGATCTCATCGCATTGCCAAATCCTATCGCAAGGCTTGATGGTTCATTTATAATATTATTCAACCCTGTATTTGCTCGAAGTGCCCTGTTGGATGAAACATAGGAGTACCATCTTAAAGGAGTAATATTAATTGTACTGTGTTTATCAAAATAATTAATACTATGTAGAGCACGATCCTGATACCTGAGAAATAGTGCGTTATCAATAAACATGATTGAGTTCAATGCTCCAGTAATG
>Ga0209753_1000067_pt1 | contig 35199 bp, 30 predicted proteins | sample METZYME_3_550m_FD_187550 | JGI IMG/M metagenome (GOLD analysis project Ga0209753, IMG submission 187550) | Marine microbial communities from oxygen minimum zone in mesopelagic equatorial Pacific - METZYME_3_550m (SPAdes) (version 2) | ecosystem: Environmental > Aquatic > Marine > Oceanic... | reverse complement strand
ACCCAGCCTGCAAATACGGCAATGAGCAACGCGTTGATCGGCAATAACAAATTCGCCACGGCAAAATCCAATAAGAAGAAAAACGTGCCTTCAATACCGAGAAAACCCAGCGGGCTGACCTCGGCGAAAATATTAAAGGAAAATACCGAACCCAAGCCAAGCAACCAGATTGAAATGCCGGCCCAGCGCGCCACGATTCTACGTCGACCTGGCCATTTTTCTTCCAGCCAGGCAACAACCGGCTCAAGCATGCCAATCGCTGTGGTGTAGGCGGCAAAAAACAGCAACAGGAAAAACAATACGCCAATGCCGTGACCGCCCGGCATATTACCGAAAGCAATCGGCAGGGTCTGGAAAACCAGTCCAGGGCCTTCAGCCGGGTTGAGATTATTGGCGAAGACCAGTGGGAAAATCGCTAACCCCGAAAGCAGGGCCGCCGACGTATCAAAAACACAGACGATGGTAGCGGATTTCTGGATGGAGTATTCACTTGGCATGTAGGCTGCATAGGTAATCAGGAGTCCGACACCGATTCCGAGTGAAAACAGGGCCTGCCCGAGAGCCATCAGCACCGAAGCGCCGTTTAATTTGCTAAAGTCGGGCCTGAACAGGAATTCAACTGCGCTTGAAAAATCGGCGCTGATCATACCGTAGATTACCAGGATAAGAATTACCCCAAACAAGGCCGGCAGCATTATCTTTGACATGCGTTCTATGCCGTTGTGTAGCCCCTTGGCGATCACCCAAACAGTCATCGCGACAAAGATACCGTGCAATACGACCTGGGTGACGGCTCTTCCCGTACGCTGGCCGTATACAATCTCCGACCGGGTGGCGTCAAAACCGTCAAATCCGTTGATGACGGCAAGACCGAGATAATCCAGTGCCCAGGCGGCAATTACCCCGTAGTAACTCAGAGCCAAGAATGGAATCAGCAAGCTGAGCCAGCCGATAACACGCCAGAAATTTGACGCATTTTCCGATCGAACGAGGCTGGCTATAGAATGGACCGCACTGCCACGGCCATGACGACCGAGTAGCATTTCACCGGCAATAATTGGCAGTCCGAGAAGAAAAACGAATGCCAGGTAGACGAGAACAAATCCACCGCCACCGTTTTCACCAGCTATGTAAGGAAACCGCCACAGGTTACCGAGACCGATAGCCCCACCGACAGTAGCCAGCAGAAAGGCCGGCCGGCTCGACCAGGTCGCTGGGGAAATCGAATTGACTGCCAAGGGCTACTCCTGCGAATCCAGCCAGGCAAAGAAGTCCATATCAGGCGGCTCGTCGTCACTCTGTTGTGCAAAAACCGAAAGTCCGGGCAGTGCCAACACACCCATGGTGGCTAGCACCGCTATAAGAGCTCTTTTGTTATTCATTTTTGTGTTCTCTCGTTTTAAATCCAATCAAATGCTTTATTAAAAATAAACTGAGCATCCTGAGTAATTAGTTGACCGTGAGCGATAATAATTTTATCAACTCCCCTTATTAACTTACGCGCCACCAAGATAATCCATTTTTCCAATATCCACACCATTATGACGCAGAATGTTATAGGCCGTGCTCACGTGAAAGAGTAGGTTTGGCAAGGCGAACGTAGTTAGAAATATTCTCCCAGAGAACTTGAATTCTTTAGGTCCAGCTTGCAGGACGATTTCCTTGTCTTCTGTACCATTGATGTTTGCTTGGACAATAGATTCAAGAAAGCTCTTGGTCTTGGCGATGCGAGCCTGCAGTTCTTCAAAAGTCGTTTCATCGTCTTCATGTTTTGGGGACTCGACGCCTGATAATCTGGCGGCAGCACCTTTGGTCGCATCACATGCTATTTGCACCTGTCGGGATAAGGGCAACATGTTTGGATAGAGCCGGGCATTCACTAGTATCGAATGCTCAATTTCTTTCTCGCTAGCATAGCTTGCTCCCTTTTCAAGAAGTGAGGATAGATTGTCCAAATATCGAAGAAAAATAGGGATGGAACATTCATACATAGTTAAAGACATGGAATACCTCATAAGACTTTTTATTAGCTTGTCTCATCTATTGGGGTGAATGATGAGATTAAAAGAATGTGTCTAGTAGGGAACTTATTAGAGCTTCCTTGAATATCTACTATCTAAGTGATATATCACTAGTTAACCGCATAATAACAAAGGTCAAGTCATGCAACATAATAAAAGCTCCTTTATAACCACCACTCTAGCCCTCTCATTGCTTGTAGTACTCGGTGTTGCCCAACACTATTTGCAGAACTCAGTTACCGCCGCTAGCAATGGGCGGATGGTGCCTCATTTTGAAGTGGATCCGTTCTGGCCCCAACCCTTGCCCAATAAATGGATATTGGGAAGCGCTATTGGCGTGGCTGTAGATGCACGTGATCATGTTTACATTGTTCACCGAAATGATGACTCTAATTTTGCCACACAGGAAATCGGTATCGACAATGGAATAGCAGATTGCTGTACAGCAGCCCCACCGATTCTGGAATTCGATGTCGATGGCTCACTTGTTAACGCATGGGGTGGCCCTGGACAGGGGTATACCTGGCCTGCCTCAAACCATGGCATTGAAATCGCACCCAATGGCAACGTCTGGATAGGTGGCAATGGCGGTGGTGATTCCCATGTCCTGGTATTTACCCGCGACGGCCAGTTTGTACGTGAAATCGGTTTGCCCGGAGAGCCTATTGACAGTAACAGCACAACTCATTTTAGCCGCGTCGCCGAAATAGCAATAGACCCGGACGCAAACGAGGCCTATTTTGCCGATGGCTACGGCAACAAGCGGGTGGCTGTTGTGGATGTTGCCACGGGTGCTTTCAAACGTTACTGGGGGGCTTACGGTAATCGACCCTCAGATGACCGTATCACGTACACTCCTGGTGAACCGTTGCCGCAGCAATTCGTTGGCCCTGTTCATTGCGCCGAACCATCGAAAGACGGGCTTTTATACGTATGTGACAGGGGTGCGGACAGGATCCAGGTGTTTCGACCGGATGGTACCTATATCAAAGAAGCACAAGTCGCCCCTATGACTGTCGGTGCCGGTGCCACTTGGGACATTGCTTTTTCCCAGGACGATGATCAAGAATTTATTTACGTAGCTGACGGATCCAATATGAAAGTCCACGTTGTGCACCGTGACACGTTGGAAGTCATGTATGTCATTGGTGAAGGTGGTCGGCAACCCGGCTTGTTCTACGGCACTCATAGCATTGTCACCGATACGCAGGGAAACTTTTACACAACCGAAACCTATGAGGGTAAACGCGTGCAGAAATTCGTCTATCGAGGCTTGCGATCACTTGAACAAATGCAATCTGGCCCCGCCTGGCCGGCTGGCACTTTGCTTGACTAGCAGTACTCGAATGCTTAAACAATAGGAGGGATGTGATGTTACTAGGAGTTGGTGCCCAGAGCCGGAATCGAACCGGCACGATCGCAATGATCGAGGGATTTTAAGTCCCTTGTGTCTACCAATTTCACCATCTGGGCTGATCAAAATATGTTCGAAGAATGGAGGCTGGGGTCGGAATCGAACCGGCGTACACGGAGTTGCAGTCCGCTGCATGACCACTCTGCCACCCAGCCATATTTTTATATTCAGCGAGGCCGAACTATATCAAAACCACGGTCAATGAGCATGTAATGGATAAAATTACTGCTTCTTGCGGTACCAGGCCTCAAAATAATTTGCAATATGACATATAAACCAATCTTTAAATTTCTTGGCAATGTCTTTATATTTACTATGATGCCTAGTTAGAATTCCAGAAGAACAACAATTAAGTGATTCAGACAGGGAACAGTCGAACACCAGCAGAGAGTTACCTTCAAATTTATTACTGAGAAAAGCTGCCCTTCAGTAGCCTATAAGAATTGGAGCGGGAAACCGGGGTCGAACCGGCGACCTTGTGCTTGGCAAGCACATGCTCTACCAACTGAGCTATTCCCGCATCGCAAGCTAGTAACTTACCGATCGTCATGCAGACTCGCTATATCAATAACCTACCCATCAAAATCGAGGCGCCCTATTCTAATGCTTAAGCGCGGGGAGTCAAGCCAGCAAATTCAGGCAACACTCTGGTTTAAAGACCGTTCCGCAGTTTTGGCCAAGCGCGCCTAAAGTACTGAAACATCGAATAAACACTCAGAATTGCGGCTAAATGAATCAATACAAAGCCGAGTTGCCAGATCCAATCAGGATAGTTCGGCGCAGCTAATAACAGCACAATAATGGCAAGCATTTGTGTGGTGGTTTTCAGCTTACCTGAAAAGGCTACTGATACAAGATCGCTCTGACCTTTGACCGCCATCCATTCTCTTAACGCCGATATAGCCAATTCCCGGGTAACAATCACTACAGTTGCCAACAGCAAACTACTATAAACCGATACCAACATAATCAGCACAATCGTTACTAAAAGCTTATCGGCAACGGGATCTAAGAATGCACCAAAATCGGAAGCTTGGTTCAATCTGCGCGCCAGATAACCATCCACCCAGTCGCTAAGACTAGCGACGGTAAATAACAATGCTGTCAATAAATTAGCATTGGGAAGCCCGGAATAGAAACAAGCCATTACCAATGGAATAAGCAGCAAGCGAATATAAGTAACTTGATTAGCCCAATTCATTAGTTAGAGTTTAAAGCACAAAGTATTTCATATAAAAAGTTTATAAAGCCCATAACAGACAACGAAAATATCCTATTAATTATGAAGATACGCATATATATTTTCGGCCAATTTCCTACTTATACCAATCACCTTGGCTATTTCCGTTTCACTAGCCTTCTTGATTTCTTGTTGCCCGCCGAAATGCTTAATGAGTTCCCTCCTGCGCTTTGGGCCAAGCCCTGGTATTTGTTCCAGTACTGATTGCTTGCGCTTCTTACCACGACGTTGCCGATGCCCTGCAATCGCAAATCGGTGAGCTTCGTCTCTTATCTGTTGGAGTAGATGCAACGCTGGTGATTCGGAGGGAAAAGCTAATTCGTCGTATCCTATAGACTTGGAAAAGAACACTGTTTCTTGGCCTGCGCGGCGGCTAATTCCCTTGGCAATAGCTAATAGATGGATTTCCGGTAACTGGAATTTCTGCATTATTTTCTTCGCTCGACTGAGCTGACCTTTTCCTCCATCTAGGAGCAAAACATCAGGAAGCTTGCCTTCGCCTTTGCTCAAACGTGTAAAACGTCGATCAAGCGCTTGTTCCATCGCTGCATAGTCGTCACCAGATTTCACATCTCGAATATTAAAACGGCGATAATCATTCTTAACTGGACCGTTTTCATCGAATACCACGCAAGAAGCAACTGTTACCTCTCCAGCCGTGTGGCTAATATCAAAACATTCTATCCTGGAAAGCTGTGAATCTAACCTGAGCGCATCCTGTAACAATATGAATCGTTTGTGTGTATTTTGCTTATTGGCAATGTGCGCCTCTAGAGCCTCCTTGGCATTGGTGGTAGCCAATTGTATCCATTTTGCGCGGTGCCCCCTGACGCGCATTGATAATTTGACTTTTCGGCCAGAAACATAGGTTAGGGCTGTTTGAAGTTCCTCAGCTTCATCCAATGGGGCTGGAATAATAATCTCCTTAGGTATCGAGGAGGACTTATCTTCTCGAAGATAAGCTTGTGCAATAAAAGCTTCCACGAGGTCCTGTTGGGAGTTAGCCAGCCTATAGCGGGGGTAAAAACTCTTACTTCCTACAACTCGGCCAGAGCGAACATAAATTACATGAACACAGGCGGAGGCTTGTTTAATCTCCCCCGCAATGACATCTGCATCATGGCCCCAGTTAGCTACATATTGTTTTTCCTGGGTATGACGTAAATCTATAATACGATTTCGAATCAGCGCTGCTTTTTCGAAGTTTTCGTTGGCAGCTGCCTCTTCCATCGTGATAGTGAGTTCTTTAACCAGAAGATCACTCTTACCCGTCAAGAAAAGTGCCGAATAATGAACATCTCGGGCGTACTCTTCTTTGGAGATAAACCCAACGCACGGAGCAGTACAGCGACCAATTTGATATTGCAAGCAAGGTCTAGAACGGTTTTTGAAATAACTATCCTCACATTGCCTAACTCGAAACACCTTTTGCAATATCTGTAGCGATTCGCGTGTAGCACGAGTACTAGGATAGGGTCCAAAAAAACGACCGTTACTCTTCCGGCTGCCTCGAAAAAAGCATAGGCGAGGATACTCATTATCCTGAGTCAAAAGAATATAAGGATATGACTTATCATCTCTTAGTTGAATATTATAAAAAGGACGATGGGTCTTGATAAGACTTTGTTCAAGTAAAAGCGCTTCCGTTTCACTGCTGGTAATTGTGACTTGAATATCAGCTATTTTCCCAACCATCGCCAAGGTTTTTGTTGTAAGTCCTGAGGCCCTAAAATAACTCCCCACTCTCTTTTTTAAATTTCGTGCCTTTCCGATATAAAGCACTTTGCCCAGACTATCGTACATTTGATAAACACCAGGCCTACTTGTTAGGGTGGCCAGATAAGGCTTAGGGTTAAAGATCTCAGTATCTAACTGGGCCATGATCCGACAAAATACAGTTCTCTAATGGGTAAAGATTCAAACTTATGGAGAGTATCCGATACAGATTAACGCCTCAACAAACCAGGTTTGTAAGAATTTACTAGATCAGCTGAACTTCAGGCTCGAGCGCAATACCAAATTGCTCCAGCACTGAACTACTTATCTCCAGAGCCAAAAGTTGTATATCCTGACCACTTGCACCTCCCAAGTTAACCAGCACCAAGGCATGGTTGGTCGAGACGGCTGCTTTGCCACGAGTTTTTCCTTTCCAACCAGCCTTTTCCAATAACCATGCAGCGGGCACTTTCACAAATTCGTTTATTTCGCTATCAAATACAGGGATTTTGGGGAAGTCCAACTGAAGGCTAGTTAATTTTTCGCGTGAAATAACTGGGTTCTTGAAAAAACTTCCAGCATTTCCTAGCTTACCAGGATCGGGCAATTTGCTACCCCTAATTTTGCAAACAGCATCAAAAACCTGAAGAGGACTGGGCTCGGTTGAAGTAAGCGCCTTTTTAAGTGACGGGTAAGCAATATTTGGCTGCCATGCACTTGAAAGCTGCAGTGTCACTGAAGTTACGATAAAATTTTTACCTTCTTTATGTTTGAAAAAGCTATTTCGATAGGAAAATTTACAGTCCTCATAGTCAAATTTGATAATTTCACCGGTCCGAATGTCCATGGCACTCACTTCGTAAACAACATCGGACAATTCTACGCCGTATGCACCAATATTCTGTATTGGTGCTGCTCCAACACTTCCAGGAATTAATGCCAGATTTTCAATCCCATGAAGTCCTTTGTTCATGCATTGTATTAAAAAATTGTGCCAGTCTTCTCCGCAAGCAACTGTCACTCTATCCAGCGCATCAAACCAGTCTATACCACGCCAATCCATTTGAAGCACTAACCCAGAAAAGTCTCTGGTAAATAATAGGTTAGAGCCTTTTCCTAATACTAAAATAGGCAAATCGAGTTGCTGGCTATAATCAAGCCCAGAGCGGAGGTCTTCTGCGCTAGTGATATAGGCGAAATGCGCGGCTTTAGCCGAAACGCCAAACGTGTTGTAAGGCGCTAAATCGACCTGTTGCTGAACTTCCATAGTTCGCTATCTACCATATTCACCTAGAGAATGCCGCTCTTTAATATGCTGTAACAACCGTGTGCACGATTCTTCCAACAAATCCAATACTAGCTCGAAGCCTTTATCACCACTATAGTAAGGGTCTGGAACAGTATCATGCCCCCCACCACCATAATCCAATAATAACTGTAACTTCCGTTTATACGCAGCGGGACATTGCTTCTTCAAATCCCGAAGATTCGCGTAATCCATTGCAAGAATATAATCATAGTCCTTAAAATCTGATGAGCAGACTTGGCGAGCTCGGTAATTAGCTATTTGAAAGCCACGCTCCGCGGCAGCTTCAACAGCCCGTTTATCTGGCGATTCACCAATATGCCAATCACCGGTACCTGCAGAATCTACATAAATATAGTTTTTTAAGTTGTTGTTATTAATTTGTTTTTCTAAAATACCATGTGCAGTTGGAGAACGACAAATATTACCCAGACACACCATAAGTACCCGTATAATTGAAGGTGAAAATTGGTACTTGCCCGTCATGAGCTCATTGGCCTTACTTTTTGGAGAGATAATTGCGCACAGCTTCAAGATCTTTTTCAGTGTCTATGCCTATCGGTATATGCTCCACAGAGACTTCTACGTGGATTTTAATTCCGTTATATAGAGCCCGGAGTTGTTCCAGTTTCTCAGAAACTTCCAAGTCCGCTACCGGCCACCGAACAAATTGGTTTAATACTGATACCCGGTAGGCATATATACCAACGTGCCTGTAGCAATTTCTTGCAGATGCGCTTGCTTGATAAGGAATCGTAGCTCGACTGAAATAAAGAGCGTGCCCCTCAGCATTCATAGCTACTTTTACCGCATGGGGATCTCCAATCTCATCTTGAGAAGTTACAACTTCGCAAAGAGTTGCTATACCCACATCCGGATGATTCTCCAAATTACGTGATACTTGGTTAATAATACTCGATGGTAGTAGAGGCTCATCGGCCTGCACGTTAACAAGAATCTGGTCTTCAGATAGCTGCAATTCAGTGGCTACTTCCTGGATTCTATCAGTACCTGACTTGTGTTTAACTGATGTCATAAAAACTTTAGCCCCAAAATTTTCAGCAACTTCTCTTATTCGCTGGTCATCTGTAGCTATATATACGTGCTGGGCCTCACTTGCTTTTGCCTTCTCATATGTATGCTGGAGTATAGGCTTTCCAGCGAGATCTAACAGCGGTTTACCTGGTAATCGGTTTGAACCATATCGAGCAGGAATAACAATCGAAAACGACATTAAGATCTTTCTCTTTCTTCTGGGGCCAAATCTCTGGCTTCGTTACGCAGCATAACCGGCACACCTTCCTTGATAGGGTATGCAATTGCGTCGCCATAACAAATTAGTTCTTTGGCAGCCTTATCGTAGCTGAGCGCGCCCTTACAAATAGGACACACAAGAATACTCAATAGCTTTAAATCCAACATTATTCCGTCCTCTCTGCCACTAGACTAATGTCTCTACTCTGGAAATGAATTCATCAGCGAATGTAGGGGGTAAACATACCTGGGTGGATAAATACCAGTAATTACTTTGTGCGAAAGATCTACATTTTACCGCATCCTTTTCTGTCATAACGACCGGTTGATATTCATCAACGCCAGCGCTGAGTAAATCTTCTACGCTGTAAAGATGGTGATCTGGAAATTTAAATCGCTTTACTTGATACGGTAGTTTATCTAACAAATCGTAAAAGCGCTGCGGATTACCAATCGCCGAGACGGCTTGTACAATACTGCCGATATTGAAGGGTGCGCCAATGAACGGTCGCCTTTCTTTATTTAATATATTGATTAAGAATTTAGGCTCCATAACCATCTCAATAGCGGATTCTAATATTGGTGACTGCTCTGAGGTTTTGCCATTAATCACAATAAAATCAACCTCTTTTAAGCGTTGAACAGGTTCCCGCAAAGGACCTGCGGGTAAACAGAATCCATTTGCAAACAAACGTTGCCCATCGACTACGCAGATCTCAATATCTCTGACGAGGCGATAGTGCTGCATGCCATCATCACTGAGTACGATGTCCACGGCATTACCTGACACAAGCGCCTCCAGCGCAGCCATTCGGTCTGGGCCGACCATAACTGGGCAGCCAGTCTTTTCTGCCAATAGAATTGCTTCGTCTCCACATTCTGAAACGCTGGTTAGTGGTGTTACTTCTAAAGGGTAAGCAATAGCTCTACCACCATAGCCTCGAGTAATAATACCGGGGTTTATACCTTTGCTCTTAAGTATATCCACTAGAGCAATCAGCAAGGGCGTTTTGCCAGTACCACCAACTGCAATATTACCAACCACGATCACAGGTACCGACAATTTGGACGAATCACTATAAAGTTTATGTTTCTTGCGCCGTAAAGTGCTAACTAATTGGAATAAAAGAGACAAAGGCCACAATAAAATTAGCCACCGCGCCTTGCTATACCAAGCAGTTTCAAGAAAATTCATTCGGAATTGACCGTGTCATTCTCCGTGAATTGAATTTTGTGCAACCTGGAATAATGCCCATTTTTGACAATTAGCTCAGCATGGATTCCTGATTCAACAACTATCCCTTGGTCTAGAACGAGAATTAAATCAGCATTCTCAATAGTAGATAATCGGTGTGCGATTACAAAAGTAGTACGGCCCTTTATTAAGGTCTTTAATGCGGCCTGTATATGCTGCTCCGATTCAGAATCTAACGATGACGTAGCTTCGTCAAATATGAGTATTGGTGCATTTTTCAGTAAGGCTCGGGCAATAGCAATGCGTTGACGCTGTCCTCCGGATAAAAGACTCGCATCATCACCTACTTCAGTATCTAGGCCATTAGGTAATTGGCTAATGAATTCCATCGCATGGGCATTAGCGGCCGCAGTCAGAATTTTTTCTTCATCGAATTCAGTTTCCCCATAAGCAATATTTTCAGCTACGGTCCCGTTAAACAAAACTATCTGCTGCGTCACAAGCGATACATGGCGACGTAAGTTCTCCAGCTTATATTGTTTGAGCGGAATTCCATCAAGTGTTATTTCGCCTTGCGTACACTCGTAAAAGCGCGGAATTAAATTCACAAGGCTGGACTTGCCACTGCCAGACTTTCCAACCAGGGCAATAGTTTTACCTGCTTCTGCGACAAAGGTGATATTGCTGAGCGCCTGGCGCAACCCGTTGTATGTGAAGCTCACATTTATGAACTCAATTTTCCCTTTTGCTCTGTCAACCTCATGATAGCCTGTGTTGGGTTCAGAATGTTCGTCTAGCAAAGTAAAAATACTATAAGCCGCTGAAAGGCCACGTTGTATTACCGAATTAACTTGGGTTAATTGTCTTATGGGTTTCGCCAATAGCCCCGCCGCACCGAGAAATGCAACAAAATCTCCGGGGGTCTTATCTAAAAAAAATTCTGGGGACATTGCCAGCCAAACAAGTAATGCTAGCGCCATCGAAACGATTAACTGAACTAATGGTGTGCTAGCACTGCGAGTTAAAGCCATCTTCATGTTCTGGCGGCGATTTCGTTCACTGGCTTGCAGAAGTTTGTTACCGATAAAATCTTCTGCATTAAATGTGCGAACGACGCGATGGCCCTTTATCGACTCGCTGGTAATCTGAGTGACTTCGCCCATTGAATCTTGCATCTGGGTGCTATAACGACGAAAGCGTCGCGAAGCTATATTGACAATTATGGCGACAAACGGGGCGATTAGCAGAAATGTTAGGCTCAATCGCCAATCGATAATTAAGAGATAAATCAGAAGCCCCACGACTGTAAACCCTTCACGGATTATAACGGCGACGGCATTGCTAGCAGCCCCGGTTATCTGAGTCACGTCGTAGGTAAATTTAGAAACTAATTTACCGGAAGTATGCCTATCGAAATATGCTGCGGGTAGTGTTATCAGATGGTCAATTAATTCACAACGTAGCTTATGGATTACATGATTAGCAATAGCAGCAAGAGAATAGGAACCCATAAAGCCACCAATTCCACGCACAACTACGATAGCGATACAAAGTAAAGGGCTTAGAATCCGAAGTTCTTCATAGTTCTCAGCGTTTATAGCATCAACCGTAAAACCTAACCACCAAGTAGTCGCAGGCGTGGTCGCTGCAAATATAATATAGCCGATGATGCTGCTATATATCGCAACCTGATGCGGGGTCACATAACGAAATAGTCTCCGATAAAGCTGCCAGCCTCGGTATTGGGTGTCTAATTTTCCTTTATTTGCCATGGGAAACTAATTGGGATCAAACAGTGGTTGTTCAATTTCCTCGGGTCGCTGCGTTGCTATATTAAGACGAAAAAATCCTGATTGCCCGACCGTGTCCATCACGGTGATAACCGATTGGTGCGTTGCTTCTGCATCGGCTATTAGCAGAATTGGGATGTTAAGATCGCCTTGAGATTCGAGCTCTAGTACTTGCCTCAGCGTTTCAGTCCTTCTATCGAGCAATCCACGTCCATTAACGGTATATTTCCCATCCTTGGCGATGACAATTTCGATTTGAGCTGGCTGACTCTTCATTAACTCAACTTGCGTCTTAGGTAACGTCAGCTGCAAGCGATTTTCACGGTTAAAGGTGGTCGTTATCATAAAAAAAATAAGCAATAAGAACACCACATCAATTAGTGGCGTAATATTGATGGATAGCTCTTCTCGGACCATACGTTTAAATTTCAATTTAGACCAGATACTTATCGATAATGCGATTTTGATTAAGTTTGCATTTCAACTCTTCTGTCATTCTGTAGCGCGTCCACTAGTTTGCTTGATTCTTGTTCCATCTTAAGCACCAGTGAGTCGACCTTATATGTGAAATAACGATGGAACATAAAAGTAGGTATGGCAACAGTAAGGCCAGCAGCTGTCGTAATAAGCGCTTCAGATATACCACCAGCTAAGGCATTTGCATTGCCTGTACCTTGTAACATTATTTCGCTGAATACTCTTATCATGCCAACCACAGTACCTAGCAAACCTATTAAAGGAGTAATCGCGGCAATGGTTCCCAATGTGCTCAGATATCGCTCCATGCTATGCACAACTTGTGCCGCAGCCTGTTCTATACTATCAACCATAGTATCTCGGCCATATTTGGAACTAACTAACCCTGCTGCAAGTATCTGCCCTAGCGGTGACGATAATCGCAGCTCCTTTAGCCTGATCGAATCGAGCTGATTATTCTTGAGCCAAGTCCAAACCTGGGAAAGCACAAATTTAGGAGTTATACGCGCAGTACTGAGAGTCCAGAACCGTTCTATAATGATGGCAATCGCAATAATGGAACACAGTATGATTGGCAACATTAGCCAGCCCCCTGCTCTAACGATTTCAACCACGCATCCCCTCCGATTTATCAGCGCAATAGACTATCATAATCGGGCATCGCCACTGTAATAGAAGTATCACCCATAATCGAGTTTAGTTTATTACCCGAAATATCTGGAATATTAACCTTTGTAAACAAAAATACGGAGTATCTAGAATACATTTTGTTTTAGGAAATCAGTAATTCGCGAATTGACTAAATCTAATGAGAAGGTAGGAGGAGCCAATTTTAGTCAGCTCGCAAGGCTTCTGCGGGTACCACTGCGGCAGCTTTTCTAGCAGGGTAGATAGTGGCCAACAATGACAGTATGAATACTCCAGCGGATACTACCAAAATATCAGTGACTTTTATTTTTGAAGGTAAAAAATCGATTGGATAAACTTCTGCACTTAAAAACTGTATCGAGAAAATTTGTTCAATCAATCCTACCAAATTGGCGACTTGCAGCGACCCAATTATACCTAGCAACACCCCTATCACAATGCCGATCGTACCTATCAGACAACCTTGCCACATGAATATTCTATTAACAGTTTGCTGGCTCGCGCCCATCGTGCGTAATATGGCAATATCACCCCGTTTATCTCTCACAATCATTAGCAAGCTCACAATTAGATTAAATGCCGCAACACCCACAAGTAACCAAAGCATAAATCCAATAATTGTTCGTGAAAACTGAATGTTGTCATAAATAGCTCCAAATTGGGTTGTCCAACTCGATACATCGACCCCATCTGGAAGACTCTCCTTTAGCTCCGGTTGAACTCGATTAGCCTCGAGCACATCAGTTATACGTATTCGTAATCCGTTATAAGATGTTCGTAGGCGGAACAACGCGTTTGCTGCGTCAATATTTATCATGACAAAATCGTTATCTAAATCCTGAGTGCCTACCTTAAAAACACCCACAATTTCAAAACTTCGAAACGTTGCCAATGGTATGATAGGGTTAATTGAAATTGTTGGTGAAAAAAGATCAACCCTGTCACCTACATTAACCGCAAGTCTATTGGCTAGTGTTTGCCCTAGGATCAAGCCCCAGCGAGAATCGCGCAAATCTTCTAAACTGCCTGCCACGAAGAAACTATCTATAATTGAGACCGATGCTTCTTTATCCAGATCAATTCCATTTACCAGCACACCCTTGTTGCCCACTGCATTAGCAATAACTCCCATAACCTCAACAACTGGAGCTGTAGCGATTACCATAGGATGTTCGTTAGCTACTTTTTCAACTATTTGCCAGTCCTCGGCGCTTAAATTTTCTTCCGTATGAATTGTGAGATGAGGGACAATACCAAGCACGTTGTCACGTATCTCACGATCGAAGCCGTTCATCACGGAGAGAACCGTTATTAGTATGGCGATACCAAACGCAATACCAAAAATAGAAATCCCGGACATAAATGAAACCATTTGGTTGCGTCTGCTTACGCTTACATACCGAGCAGCTATGAAACGTGGAATGGCAATGTGTTTGTCATTCATGAAGTGTTCCATCTTTCAATAACAGTTTACGCTCCATGGAGTTCGCCAAACGCTCATCATGGGTAACAACAACAAAACTAATAGAAAGAGTTTCATTCAACTCAGCCATTAACTGCTGAATTTCTTTCGCCGTATGACGATCCAAATTTCCTGTGGGTTCGTCTAGTAAAACACAACGCGGGTTTGCTACCAAAGCCCTCGCTATCGCTACCCGTTGCCGTTCACCACCAGAAAGTTCTGCTGGCTTATGTGACAACCGCTCCCCTAGAGCCACTCGCAAAAGTATATTCTTCGCCCGTTCTTTGGCAGTTTGTATTCCAACTCCAGCAATCAATAACGGCATACATACGTTTTCAAGCGCCGTGAATTCACTCAGCAAGTGATGAAACTGATACACAAAACCCAAGTACTTGTTACGCAGGTGGCCACGCTCTGTTTCACTGACTAATGCTATATTTTTACCAGCCATATGTACGCTGCCACCAGTAGGAAGATCAAGCCCGCCCAGCAGGTTTAATAAAGTAGTCTTCCCTGACCCTGAGCTCCCCACAATGGCAATCCGATCCGCGCTAGTAATTTCCATATTTACGTCCCGCAATACCTGTACAACTTGCGCACCTTCTGAGTAAGTTTTTTTTAGATGCTTGCAACTAATAACTGGGAGTGCACTATTCATAGCAATAACCCTTGAATAGCGTATTGATGAGGAAATGCTTGTTTATGCGGGCATTACTCATACCGGAGAACCTCTGCAGGATGAATCTTGCTGGCCCGGAACGCGGGATAAAGTGTTGCCAAAAAACTAATTAACAAAGCCGCCATGCAGACAAGGATCACTTCCCCGATATTAATCTGAGTTTGCAAATGAGAAACCAAATACACGTTGGCGTCGGTAAATACCAAATTGATTAATTGCTCCAGCCATAGGCTAAGCCCGGTAATATTATTGGCCAGAAGCACACCCAGCGTAGCACCCACCACCGTACCCACTATCCCAACAATGAGCCCTTGAACTACAAATATTGTCATGATTGCCAACTGACTTGCCCCCATGGTTCTCAATATAGCGATATCAGATCCCTTATCAGAAACCACCATAACAAGAGTTGAGATAATGTTCACCGCACCAATTATGACTATCATCGACAGCATAAAGCTGGTTAATATTTTTTCCATGTTAAGCGCGTTAAAGAGGTTCGCTTGTGTTTCATTCCAAGGTTGAATATCAATCGCCTCCATCTCCCCAAACAATTCTTTAGCAATCAACTCCGCATTAAATATATCGCTTACTCGAAGCCTTAATTGCAGGTCAACACCCGCATCTTTAGCAAAAAGCGCTTGAGCTTTATCCAGGCCAATAAGCACAAGATTTTTATTTCCATATAATCCAAAATCACCAAACCCGATCACTTCAAATCCCTGCGCATCTGAAAGTGAACGACCGAGCAAGCTATTCAGGGCCGTAACGCTCACTTCGTTACCACTATATACGCCAAGAACCCCCGCCAATTGCGTTCCGAGAATGATCCCGTTATCTGTTTCTTGCAATATGGTGAGCAAATCAGAGAATAATTGGCTTTCGTTATTGATAACCTCAGCTTCCAGCTGTGGATCCACGCCCCTTACTTGGATAAAAATATCCTGCCCCTGGAAACGCAATACTGCCTCACCCTCCAATAAAGGTGCGGCGGCGATTACCCGATCTGATAACCGCGCATTCACCGTATATTCGTCCCAACTGGATTCGAGACGCTCACCGGTAACAGTGACATGGGGAACTGATTTCAAGGCCTCATTACGAAGTGAACTGATAGAACCATTAATAACCGACAAGGCTACAATCAATACTAAAACGCCTAAACTTACACCTAACATGGATATAAACGACACAAAAGAGAGGAAGCGATTTCTCTTCCGCGTTAACGAGTATCGCAGGCCAACGAAAAGCGAAAATGGTTTAAACATACTCCTTAATCTACACTATTCCGTCGTAAGGTTAGAGGTATTTGCGATTTGTTGATTAAAAAGACTGCGCAGCTTTGTATACACCCAAAACGATAACCGTGTTTGCCGATTAAATCCGGTTTTAGAGCTGGCCCGCGTGGCGTTGTATTAGCCTCTGCACGGTTTTGAAACTGATCGGCATAATTGGTGTAGAAACCTCCTGAGAAATTATCCGCAGAGATTTTCCTTGCTTCTTAAGCTCAATAATTCTGTTAAGAACCCGTTGCTCCATAGGATTTTCGATGAGGCGACCATTTTCGTGGATCATATAACCAAATGGCCTACTACCACCCAAATATCGGCCCTTTTTTCGCTGGCGTTGCTTAACACTTTTTATGCGTTCTGCGGATTTACGTTTTTCTAAAGACGAAAATAGCTGAGCAACATTCTCGAAAGTTGAAACAAATGTACTACTAGTGATATCACCGCCCAGTTCTGTGATATGCAGCTGAACATTTTTGGCTCTAAATTTGCTAATTAGGTCCACAATTTCCTGGCTTGAACTGATTATACGTTCTAATTTACTGCAAACTAAAATATCACCGCTCTCCAGAAGCTCCAGTAAACGTTTCCCCTTATTGCGCTTATGAAACTCCAAATTCCAATTACAATTTGTATCGTTTATGGCTTCCGAGATGACCCAGTTCCTGCTCAAACAATAAGTTTGAACTGCTAGAAATTCTGGTCCAAGTATCGCTTGCAGCTGATTGGTCTCCATACTAGATTCTAGGTCAGAAGTTCTAGAGTAAGAATATATGGTCATCTTTTTGACTCTCCCGAAAACAGCTTCCAACCGAAAAGGAGAAGTGTTTGAGCCGATACATCGTATCAACCGATAGTTAAATGTTTATGTGTCAAATCTTGTTTGAGATTAGAGCTTTCCGATTATTTTCTATAATCGGAAAAATCACTCTCTATTTTGTGTCTGTGTACTGGCAAAGTCACGTAGCTTGCTATTCTAACCTTCTCCCATTTTAAGAATCAAGCAATCTCATAACCTTCATTATCGAGGGAATCAATACCTACTTGACTATTCAATATCCGCAGGCCATTGTTTTTATGGGGTTTTTTTGCTCGAAATGAGCGTTGGTAGGTTGAGTGACAAGAAAAAAACTGTTATAGTCGCTACCCTTGCAGCCCACATTGAGTATGGGCAAGGTTCAAGGTGGCAATAGACTTGAATAGCCAGGCAGGCTACGAAGAGTGGAGTAAGTGCCCAGATTACGCAAGGTTTAACCTAGCGGGACACTCTCAAAGTGCCGATATCGGTTTTACTGGCAGATCAGCAACATCGTAAGGCTAGCCAAAGGAGCTAGCGTATGTGCGTCCGTCAAAAGCCGGCTACAACTTATGTAATTTAAATATGCATAGATAGATAGCCGAAACACAAAAACAGAAATTTTAATATCATGCTTAATAAAGCATGTTTATTTAGCTAGATAGTAATCAGGAATTTATAATTCGAAAACCTTGGCATTAATCTCCTACAATTATTGAGATTAAATTGTACTATTAGGGCCATAACAACCCTCAACAAGGTAACAGTAGTTAATTAAAGCAATACGTTGTAGAGACCTCAAATAGGTCAGACTAAAGGTAATACACTGTTTATCCGACAGTGATATAGCTTTATTGTAATTAGTTAAATTTACAAACCTTGCCGCGGTTGTGAGCAGCCAGGAAACAATAGGCACGAGATAAGCTTGCAAATCTCGTCGCATTGTTGCTTGGCAGTTAATTGTTTCCTTCGAATCATTCCTTCCTGAGTTTGCATATCTGGCATAACAGAAAGTGAACTAGTTATGAAGAGAATGTTAATAAATGCAACCCAAGAAGAAGAGCTTCGCGTTGCCCTCGTTGACGGGCAACGACTCTACGATCTTGATATCGAGAACCACACTCGTATTCAGAAAAAAGCCAATATCTATAGAGGCAAAGTTACCCGAGTAGAACACAGCCTTGAGGCAGCGTTCGTAAATTTCGGGGAAGAACGCCATGGCTTTTTACCCCTCAAAGAAATCTCTCGCGAGTATTTCGCTAAAAAAACCAAAGGGAATGATGAGAAAAACTCCATCAAGGATCTGATTCCCGAAGGTACTGAAATAGTTGTGCAGGTGGAAAAGGAAGAACGTGGTAACAAAGGCGCTGCCCTTACCAGCTATATAAGCTTGGCCGGCCGCTACCTGGTTCTGATGCCCAACAATCCGAAGGCGGGTGGTATATCCCGCCGAATTGAAGGTGATGATCGTTCCGAAATTCGGGAAGCGTTGCGAAATCTAGCTATCCCCGACGGCATGGGACTAATCGTCCGCACGGCTGGAGTGGGCAAGGATCAGGAAGAGCTTCAGTGGGATCTTGATTACTTGCTGGGACTCTGGCAGGCCGTTCAAGATGCAGCTCTTGAGAAGAGCGCGCCTTTTCTAATTTACCAAGAAAGTAATGGCATTATCCGAGCCATACGCGACTACCTGCGTAAAGACATTGGTGAGGTTCTGTTTGACACCAAGGAATCGTATGAAGAAGCGATTAACTTTATAAAGCAAGTAATGCCACAGTACGAAAATCGCATAAAGCTGTATACCGACAATTTACCGCTTTTTAATCGTTTCCAGATTGAAAACCAAATTGAGAGCGCTTTTGAGCGGGAGGTAAACCTCCCGTCTGGCGGATCGCTTGTGATTGATCCCACTGAAGCCCTAGTCTCAATCGATATAAACTCTTCACGGGCAACCAGGGGAGCTGATATTGAAGAAACCGCGCTAAGCACGAATTTGGAAGCAGCGGACGAGATAGCACGGCAGTTGCGACTTCGTGATATGGGAGGGTTAATAGTTATTGATTTTATTGATATGAATTCAACCCGCAATCAGAGAGAAGTTGAGACTCGTGTACGCGAGGCTTTAGAATCCGACCGTGCACGTGTTCAGATTGGTCGTATTTCCCGGTTTGGGTTGCTTGAGATGTCTCGACAACGCCTGCGTCCTTCATTAAGAGAGACAAGCGCTATTATTTGTCCGAGGTGCAGTGGTCAAGGGACCATCAGAGATATTGAATCCCTTTCTTTGTCTATCCTCCGCATCTTGCAGGAAGAGGCCAACAAAGAGAAAAGCTTTGAAGTGCGAGCTTCTGTACCTCTGGTCGTTTCCTCTTATTTACTAAACGAAAAACGGGCTGCGGTTGCCGAAATTGAACAACAAAGTGGCACAAAATTAGTGGTAATCGCTAATGCAAAAATGGAGACTCCACACTACGAAATCACCGGTGTAAACCATCAAGCGGAGACATATGATGTTGAGGTGACTAGCGAGCCCGAACCCGCAGTGAATATAAAAGCTCAGACCTCGGATGTAGTAATTCAACAACCTTCAATCAATAACGTACCAACTCAGCGTATACCGCCTCCTAAAAAAGGTCTTTTTGGTTCTCTGCTTACTCCTATCAGCGGCCTGTTTCGTCAATCAAAAAACCAAGCACAACCCGTACCTAAAAAGAGCAAGCAGGCAAACCAGCAACGAAAACGGCAAGCACCTCGCGATCAAAGAAAGCAGCAAGCTAGAGCAGGCTCAAAACCCGTTGGAGATCGTCGTGGAAGAGCTGTTAATGATAGGAAGGAGTCTTCTCCGGCGCGGCGGAATAAAGATCCAGACAAGTCCAAAAAAGCTGTAAGTTCAAAGCAGCATAAAACTGGACAAACTCGAGAAAAGGAAAAAGACACGCTAGCAAAAAAAGCCAACCCAAATAAAGCACAGCGCCGACCGGCCGGTAACCGGCCAAAAAATAGTCGTGAGCGAACGCGCATCGCTCGAAACGAGCAAGCTGCTAAGCCAACCGCTGACTTGAAATCTAGCACACCCGAAGCAGTTAAGCAGACGAACTTATTATCCGAGGCCATCCCGGATTTGAACACCCCTGTTATAGGCTCACAGGAAACCATAGAACCAACCTTGAGTCAGGCAGTAAGCGGCAAGACAGCAGGTCCTGCTCAAATTGGTAATATTCAAGGCGCCGCCGAAACTCGCGTACAACCGGTAGATGTTTCTACAAATACAACCAATTCTTATCTGACAGAAAAAAATGATGATCAATCTGAGCAAAATATGGAGCAGCCTATAGCAGAGCCTGAAGCTGATCATTCGGTAACGGTGGAAGCCTCCAGTCCCCATGATCAAACAGCACAAGACGAACTTAACATCGAACCAGCTTCAATAGTAAGAAACAAGGGCACAGAGGATTCGATCCATGCGTCGGCATTGGAAGAGTCCAAAATAAAAGAAACAATTACATCCGGCAGGGCCCAGGCCAAGCGTTCAATACCTTCCCCTTCATCTAAAGAGTTGCCAACGACTCAAGCGTCAATTACAGACTCTAAACACGAAAGTAGTCCAGAACCTTCAGCGCTCAAGACAAATGAAGGAATTTCACAACAACCCTCTACTGTAACCCCTGCATCCTCATTTTCGGGCCGTGCACCCAACGACCCCAGAGAATTGCGTAAAAAAGAAACAGGTAAACAGAAAACTAAAAATGATTCTTGATGATTAAAACCTAAAAAAGCCCGGTTTACCGGGCTTTTTTAGGTAGACTTTTTAGTAAGTAGCCCTAAAGTGCTTGCTCAAGCTCAGGAAGCGCGTCGAATAAATTAGCCACCAAGCCGTAATCGGCAACCTGAAAGATCGGGGCTTCTTCATCCTTATTTATTGCAACAATTACCTTACTATCTTTCATGCCGGCCAAGTGTTGGATTGCACCTGAAATACCAACAGCTATATACAGATCAGGAGCAACAATCTTTCCGGTCTGACCTACTTGGTAGTCATTAGGAACAAAGCCCGCGTCTACCGCTGCTCGCGAAGCCCCAATAGCTGCACCAAGTTTGTCAGCTACTTTTTCCAGTAATATGAAGTTTTCTCCATTTTGCATACCACGGCCACCGGAAACAATAATAGATGCCGATGTAAGTTCGGGCCTTTCAGATTTTGATAATTGTTCACTCACAAATATGGATGAATCTTGCTGTACCGTAAAACTTGTCGGCTCAATAATACCATTACCTGTAGCTTCCGCTTCAGAAAAAGCCGTTGTACGAACAGTTATCACCTTAATCAGATCCGAGGATTGTACGGTAGCCATTGCATTGCCGGCATAAATAGGGCGAACGAACGTATCGCTACTCAGTACTTCTACAATATCCGATATTTGTGCCACGTCTAACAACGCTGCGACCCTAGGCAATAAATTTTTGCCCGTAGTTGTGGCCGCAGCGAGAATATGAGAATAATTTTTCCCAATGTCAGCAACCAACGGAGCAACACTCTCGGCTAACTGGTATTCATAACACACATCGTCGGCAGCGATAACTTTGGTAATTCCTGCTATTCGTGCAGCTTTGTCTACCACATTTTGGCAGTCTTTACCCGCAACCAGAACTTCAATTTCTCCTTCTATTTCCCCTGCGGCCGTCACTGTATTGAGCGAGGCAGGTTTAAGCGACTCATTGTCGTGTTCAGCTATAACTAAAATGGCCATATAATATTCCAGAATCCTGCTAGATAATTTTCGCTTCTGTACGTAGCTTGTCGACGAGCTCTGCCACCGATTTTACCTTTATCCCCGCAGTTCTCTGAGCTGGCGGGGCAATGCTCAACGTCTTCAGACCAGAGTTTATTGCCACCCCAAGGTCGGCCGGGGTTACGTGATCTATAGGTTTATTTTTTGCCTTCATTATATTTGGTAAAGATGCATACCTAGGCTCGTTAAGTCGTAAATCTGTAGTCACAATAGCTGGCAGATCCAAAAGAACAGTCTGCTCGCCACCATCAATTTCTCGGCTTACTTCAATCTTGCCATCCTTAAGTTCTACGTTACACGCAAACGTGCCCTGAGGATAACCACACAAAGCGGCTAGCATCTGGCCAACTTGGTTGTTATCGGTGTCAATTGAGAGCTTACCCAAGATAACGAGATCTATCTGTTCTTTATCAACGATACTCTTAAATATTTTCGCAACAGATAGAGGCTCAATATGCTCCTCAGTCTCCACCAGTATGCCTCGGTCGGCACCAAGTGCCAGTGCAGTCCTGATCTGTTCCTGGCAATTCCCTGGCCCAATAGATACGGCAATAATCTCGTCTGCAATACCAGCTTCTTTTAGGCGAATTGCTTCCTCTACTGCAATTTCGCAAAACGGATTTATCGCCATCTTGGCATTTGCCAAGTCGATCCCAGAATTATCGGACTTCACCCGAACTTTTATATTAGCGTCAACTACCCGCTTTACACCTACAAGAATTTTCATGGATTCCCTAATCCGTACACTGACAAACGAATAACTAAAGAAAGGTTTTAAGATTCAAGGACTAGTAGCCTAAAAAAGCGGCTAATAATGACGTTTTTGCCCAGCAAGGTCAACCAAGCACAAGCTCAGTTTTGTGCCTCTAGCCACCTAGTTCAAAAAACTCGCGATTGCTCCAAACACCGAAAAGCGGGCCTTTGTGATTTCCATTCTCAACGCATAAATCCACTAGCCTGTAAAATACTGAACGGTTTATTAAGGCTTTGAGTCCGTTTCGAACATGGACTGTCGGGTGTGGTGCTTCCCTTTCAAAATCGGTTTTCGCAGAAACAGCATGTTTCCGGTCGACCACAAAAATATCCCCGGTATTTGTAGTAAAGGTAATAACTTGTTCACGACCTGACCCATTAACATCCATCTGGTTTACAATAAAAGGGCAATCTTCAACCCTTATACGGACCTTCTCAACCGGGGTTACCAGGTAATAGTGTTGGTCATCATCAAGCCTTAGAATAGAGGCAAACAGGTTTACCATAGCCTGCCTCCTTATGGGCCGGCCCTCATGAATCCAGGAGCCATCTTTGGCAATAAGCATATCCATATCGCCACAGAAAGGGGGATTCCAAAGATGAACCGGGGCTGGACCTCGCTGCTTTATGCGAGAAACAAGCGAAAACGGGTCTATTACAGATTTTTCGCTAAGAGATTTGGAAGAAGATTCTGAAATAAGGTTTTCCCCCTCGTTTCCAGGCATGCATACGGAAACCTTCCTATCTGCATCTAAATTGGTCGAGTAATTCACGTTTTACGTGCCACTACGCATCCTATTATTAGTGGCGATAAACGGCACAATGGTACACTCACTATCAAAGTCGAATTTAAATTATGTCAGAACTTATATCTAAATCAGGATTTGCCGATCTATTTGTAGATGATACCCCATTACTAGACGTTCGTTCTCCCAATGAGTTTAACCGTGGCGCTTTCCCAAATGCTACTAATTTACCGTTGCTGACTGATAATGAACGAGTCGCAATTGGTATTCGTTATAAGGATGCAGGCCAGAAAGCTGCCATCGCATTGGGCTATGAGCTAGTCAGCACAGGCAAAAAACAAACTCGGTTGGAAAATTGGCAAAATTATTTAGTTGAAAACCCAACCGCCCTACTTTATTGCTTTCGTGGCGGTTTACGTTCCTCCATTGTTCAGCAGTGGCTCGACGGAGCTGGTTTTTCTATAGCCCGAATAGATGGCGGTTACAAAGCTATGCGGCGCTTCCTTATCAACACTATTGATAAAGTCGCAAATCCGGACAATATTATTACCCTTGCTGGGAAAGCTGGTAGCGGCAAAACGCATCTTCTTAACAAGCTTCGTTATAGCGTTGACCTGGAAGGTTGTGCTCGACATCGTGGCTCTGCATTTGGCGGGCGGGTGGAGCCACAGCCAACCCCCGTTAATTTTGAAAATTACATATCGATTGAATTTCTAAAATTACCTTTCCCAAAACCCAACAAATTATTTTTAGAAGATGAAAGCCGTTCTATCGGAACTGTATCCATTCCAAATAGCTTGCATAAAGCCATGAATGAAGCACCACTAGCCTATATTGAGGAATCATTAGATTCCAGGGTAGAGACCATACTGAACGATTACATTATTTCGAATTATCTTGAATATGAACAATTCGCTCCAACAGACGCTAAGAATCAATTCACAAAATCGTTACTAGCTAGCCTAGACAGAATACGACGTAGATTGGGGGATGAAAATTACAGGCATCTCCGAAGGATCATGGTAAAAGCTTTGACGAGTAAAACTAATGATGAGGCTCACCCTTTTCATTCCGAATGGATTCGTTATCTTCTTAAGAATTATTACGATCCTATGTATGAATACCAGCTAAATAAAAAACTACACCGTGTCATTTTTCGCGGTGATAAATACGAGTTCTTAGAATGGGTAAAACAAATAGAAAAGAACAAATAAATTCTGTGCCAATATCTCGTTTCCAAATAGATTCACTGCTCAGCGCGTTTGACCAAGACCAAACTCTATTAACGCCAAACCACCGTAGTGCAAGAGTAATCATGCAGGCCTATGCCAATAAAAAGAAGGTTGGCGAAGTTTGGTCGCGCCCTCAGGTATTCGCTATAGATATTTGGTTACAGCAACTTTGGGCCAAATTATCAATGAACGGCATCGAACCATTCTGCAAGCTACAAATACTTGACAGCTTCAGTGAGCAATGTGTCTGGACAGAGCAATTGAAAGCCAGTGCCGAAAAATATCCGCTGCTAAACATACAAGAAACTGCAGCGGCAGTTTCACATAGTTACCATATTTATAATCAATGGTTTCTATTTGAAAAATTAAAGCCCAGGGATTCCAAGTATTCACAGAATTTTTCTGCTTTTCTATACTGGTCGAAACACTATAAATATTTATTAGAAAAACATGAATTAATTGGACTATCTGACGCAATATTGATTCTTATACCTAGCCTCCATGAACTTGTCCGATTCCTTCCTTCACGTGTGTTACTAGTTAACTTTAGCGATCCACCTCCGCTCTACGCCAGATTAATTGGGACCTTGGAAGACGTCATCGAACTGAGTTATCACACACGAAATACTCCTGACATATCGTCTAAAACAATACCTAATGAGTGGCAACCGAATCTTAACAGCGTAAAACGACTACAATTTCCTAACTTGGACACCGAGATTCGTGCCTGCGTCAGATATTCACTTGAGCGCGTCAGAGTGAACGAAACCGAACATGTAGGTATCATTATTGATCATGAAAAAGAGCACGACTTTCTTTTTTGGAAGGAGTTTAACAGGCAGACAAGCCATAGGAATAACGACCTTTCTCCAACCAAAGCCCAATACTTTAATACCTTCAGTAGTGCGCAATCACTAGCAGATGTAAAATCTATAGAGCTCGCGCTTAGCTTCCTTGAATTAAACCAGACTCGAATAGAAACACAGAAATTCTGTCATTTACTACAGTGCCACCAATTCGCCTTAGGAGACAAAGAACTATCAGCTCGAATTAGCCTTGAAATACTCCTACGTAATAACTTTTCTAGCACCACACGATTAGGGCATCTCCAATTGGTAATGCAAAGAGAAGGAAAGCCTTACTATTGCCCCCACCTATCCACCCTGTTAACCAAGTTTTCGGAACTCTCTCGCCGCCCCAGGGAATTTTTGTCGTTAAGCGCCTGGGCAGAACTTTTTACTCGACAGTTGGAGCTCATAGGTTGGCCGCGCTTTGAATCAGAAGATTATTTGCAATGGCAAAAATCTCTTTATCAACTTAGCAGCACTTCGGCCATTGTAGGAGAACTCGACATTACCGGCGCTTTACGTCAGCTTAGATCATTGCTTTACCAGACCCCTCGACGAATCGTATTTAACGATGAGCTACAGATATCATTGGTCAGCCTCGATGAAGCCTTGGATTTCGATTTCGACTCTCTTTGGTTTATATCCGCAGATGACCAACGATTGCCCTGCAGTATAAGTCCTGATACTTTTCTGCCGCTCTCAATACAACAAGAATACGGCATGCCTCGCAGTAGCTATAAGTTACAGCTAGAGCAAGCTAATTTAATCTTAACCAGGCTTCAGCGAAACACGCATGAGTTTATTCTTAGTCATCACAAATATGAGGGCGATCTTGAAATTCGACCGAGCCCTCTTTCCCGCACTATACCTCTCTCTCCGGTACCTGATATTGGTAGCACAAACAACCTTACAAACCCATTACACCCAGTCGAATTCGAATACGTCCAGGAGCCATTATGTTTACCATTAACCAGTGTAATAGGGACTGGAGGCACCAGCTTGCTCTCCAATCAATCTAACTGCCCTTTTAAGGCGTTTGCAACCCACCGATTAGGAGCTCAAAAGTTACCAAATCTACAGCCCGGTCTGGATGCAATGAATCGTGGAAGCGCGCTGCACCTGGCTCTCGAGAAACTAAGCACCAAACTTAACCATCAAGAAAAAATACTCGAAAGCTCAGCGGTCATAAGACAAAAGCTTATTGATGAGAGTATAGAGCCAGCTATCGAGCAAATGCATAAGCAACATCCAGACGTTATGACCCCAACTTTTTCGAATTTGGAAAGAATCCGCCTCTCTAACCTGTTAAACAGTTTTCTCGAATTCGAACTAAGTCGATCTCCTTTTCTGGTCCATGAAACAGAACAACAAATAACATGGGATCACTCTCTGCTTTCACTTAATTTTAGAGTTGATCGGATTGACAAATTAAACGATGACTCCCTAGTGTTGATTGATTACAAATCGGGTAAAAAATCTTCTTACCGCTGGTTCGACGATAGACCCGACGATCTTCAACTGCCACTTTACCAATTAGCCATCGGGTCAAACATTGGTCATATTAGCGGCGCATTTATATATCAAGTAAATATTAAAGAAGTCACTTTAGCGGGAGCTACAGATAAAGAGGACCTTCACCCAGATATTAAGCCCCTTGCACAAGTGCGGTTATTCGACGGCACTTGGACTGACTTGCAGGAGCGATGGAATATTATTGTTCTAGCCATCGCCGCGGAGTTCGAGAAAGGGTTGCTCGCTGTAGCCCCTACACGAGGCAATCAAACCTGTCAGTACTGCGACTTGTCTTCTTTATGTCGTATAAATGACCAAAAGAACCTGTTAGACAAACAAGATGAGCTTACGCCGTGAAAATACCTATAGACGCACCAGCACGCTTACAAGCTCAGGACATTACGTCCTCATATGCTGTGCAGGCTCCAGCCGGCTCGGGAAAAACCGAATTACTAAGTCTCCGGTTTCTCCACCTCCTCGCTATTTGCGAAAAACCGGAAGAAGTATTGGCCATTACCTTCACACGTAAAGCAGCAAACGAGATGGCCAATCGAATTTTAAACACTCTGGATACTGCAGCAAAAATGCAGACCAAGCCAAAATTCGGAACAAAACTTGAAGAGGAGCGATTTTTGGCTGCCATTAAAGTGCTTGAAAAAGATGCCCAATTGGGGTGGGATCTTCTCAAATCCCCAACCCGCCTTAGAATCCAGACGATAGACAGTTTCTGTCTGTACCTGGCCAGCAGATTGCCTGTTCTATCCGGCTTCGGGGCAAACATACACATAAGCGACCGACCTGAAGAATACTACCAGCACGCAATCGACAGCTTTCTTAATTTACTTAACAAAGATCTACCAGTTTCCCCGGCTATAGGCCGCTTACTCTTACAATTAGACAACAATATTGCCAGAGTTGGTAAGCTATTAATTGAACTATTAAAAAAACGGGACCAGTGGATTGAGCCAATAATTGGTCTCGCCGGGACTCCTGATAAAATATTTAATCAATTGCAACATAATATTATTGAACTCATCGAGGAGAATATCAGTCAAGCAAAACGCCTAATCCAACCTTATGAAAAAATTCTTGTAGAGTTAGCAAGCTTCGCTGCAACCAACTTTGCAGGGAATCAAACAAACACAAAAATTAGCAATTGCCTTAATCTCAACAAATTACCGGGAAATAATTCTGATGATTTAACTACATGGCAAGGACTTGCAGATCTACTAGTCACCATCAGAAACAGCCAACCAACCTGGCGTAAACGGGTCGATAAACGGCTAGGTTTCCCCTCTTCATCCGGTAACGAGCAACATGACAAACTGTTCAAAGCTAGAAAGGTAGCTATGCACGGGCTTTTAACAGACTTTGCCGAAGGTAATAACGAGGCATTATTAGAAACATTACACTATCTTCGCCTATTACCTTCAATGGAAGACCAAAATTTTAATTTCCTAAAAACGCTGACCGAAGTATTACCAACACTCCTCGCACAGTTGCGGGTTACATTCGCAACAAAAAATACCGTCGATTACCCTGAAATTACACATGCCGCACTCACCGCGCTGGGCGACGAGTCAAACCCAACAGATCTTTTGCTTAGCCTAGATTACAGCATCAATCATATTCTAGTGGATGAATTTCAAGACACGTCTTCGACACATCAAAACTTATTACAAAAACTCACAGCAGGATGGGAGCCAAGTGATGGCCGCACATTTTTTGTAGTCGGTGACGCCATGCAATCCTGTTACAGCTTTCGCAACGCTAATGTAGGTCTATTTCTGGCCTTACGGGAAAGGGGCATTAAGAACATTCCGTTAACCCCTATCGATCTGCAAACAAACTTTAGGTCTCATGCGGGTGTGGTCGAATGGGTGAATTTAGTGTTTGCTAGCTCTTTTCCCCAAGAAAAGGATATCTCCCGGGGGGGCGTACCTTACACCCACTCCACAGCAGAGCACCCTAAAGGCATCGAACCAGCCGTTAATACCCGCTGCTATACATTTGAAGGCAACAACCGGTCCAAAGCTTTTGAAGTTGAGGCTCAACATATCGCAAAACAAATAACAAGACTCCGCGCGCTGAGCCAGACTGAGACAATCGCCATTCTAGTTCGCAGCAGGCCTCACCTATCACATATTCTTTCAGAGTTCAGGGAGGTAGGCATCCCTTGGGCAGCTACTGATATCGATAAATTGAATAACCTTTCAATCATTTCAGATCTTACGAGCCTAGCTAGAGCGATCTTGAATCAAGCCGATAGACTAGCTTGGCTGGCCGTGTTGCGTGCACCCTGGTGCGGCATCACCATAGAGGACTTACTCATTATATCCGGCCAAGATTTTGAGGTACCAATTCTGCATTCGCTTTGCGAAGCTACAGTACAGGCGAAATTAAGCGAAGAATCATATAAACGGATTATCAAGGTGGCTCCGACCTTCTCAGAGGCCGTTAGGTTGCAAGATCAACTATCTTTGGCAGATCTCTTGCGGAAGACTTTCGATTGCCTTGGGGGACACCAGCTCATCCAAACCCATTTTGAATTAGAAAGCGTAGATCTGTTTTTCGACTTAATTCGTAAGTTCGAACGTTCCACCCCACTGATTAACGTAGATGACCTAGAAGAACAAATTAAGAACACGTTTGTTAGCGATAACCCGCCATCGGCCGCCGATAATCCCGTCCAAATCTTAACTATTCACAAGGCTAAAGGTCTTGAATTCGATCACGTCTTCCTACCCGGGTTAGCCCGACAACCAAAGACAGAGGAACGCGAGCTGTTGTTATGGCACGAACGCCTGAATCACGCGAGGGTGCCCAAATTGTTCCTGGCTGCCTTGGCTGGAACCGGGGAGTCTAGCGATACATTGTATGAATTACTACGTCACGAAAAACTGACAAAATCTAAACTCGAAAACACCAGATTGATGTATATAGGGGTTACACGCGCCATCAAATCTGCACACCTATCGGCGGCACTCAAACGCGGCAAGGAAAAATCCACAAACCCAGACCCACGCTCACTACTCTCGACCATATGGGCCGCAATTCTCCAGAATAAATTTGTCGAGTTCGTCAACATGGATGACTTAAACACTGAGAACACCCTAGAAAGCAAGAGAACAAGCCAGCTGAAAACCGCTACCTTGTTGAAGCGAATCCCTGTTTCGTTGTTGCCCCAATCTAGCTGGTTCGAAGTTACTGAAAAATCTGATGATAATAATCAGCATCATCCGCAGCCCAGCTTTAATGAAGACCCAAGGCTGGATCTCATGCTAGACACCCAAATAGGTAACTTGATACATGAAGCATTGCAGGCAGTCCTGACAAATAAAAATCTTTTATCTGACGACAACTTAGACCTGCAGAGACGGCGCTGGCAACAACATTTATTACGTTATGGATTCGACCTAGATAAAATTCATCATGCTGTCGCATTCATTGAAGACTCTCTTCGAAAAACCCTTTCCAACCAAGAACTTCTGTGGGTATTTGACCATTCTCAGGAGAAAAGTGTCGCCGAATACGAGCTACAATCAAAAAATGGTGATGTCGTTCAAAATCATATTATTGATCGAAGCTTTTTAGATTTTAAAGATATTCGCTGGATAATCGATTACAAGTCCGCAAAAAAGCCTGACTCAATACTAGAAAAGGATTTTATAGAAGGCCAGCTCAATCTTTATCGACCTCAACTAAAGAGATATCACGAGCTGTTTAAGGATGAGAAAAACAAGGGAGTTAAGACAGCGCTACTATTTACCAGCATTGCAAGATTAGTGGAAGTGGCAGTTGATACGCCCTATGACAACTCTGTTTGCTGATATTGGGGCATCCGCTCTTCCTTTATCCTTCATCTATCGCGAAAATACCAGGTGCGTTACGAAGATATCCTTTATAGTCCATCCCATACCCATAGACGTAGCAGTCATCCACCTTAAGACCAACAAAATCTGCCACGATGTTTGAGAGCTTGTGATCATGCAACTTCTCAATAAGTACCGCTGTAAATACTTCAGCGGCTTCTTGTTTTTTACAATACTCTACAATGGATTCCAAGGTTGTACCTTCATCAAGAATATCATCAACCACTAGCACTACTCGGTCTTGCAGAGAAAGTGATGGGTAGCATTTCCAGTCTAAATCGGTACCGTGCGTACTCTCACGATAGCGAGTCACATGAAGATAATCGAGCTGCAATGGAAAACGAAGTCGCGTTACCAGCTTAGCAGTTGTTATAAGCCCTCCGTGCATAGTGCACAGTAAAATTGGGTCTCTTTCAACTAGAAACTGCGTAATTGCTGCAGCCATTTTATCGAAAGCTGCTTCTACTTGTTCCTCAGAATAGATGCAGCGAGCACGAGCATTTACTGCTTTAACTTGTGAGCTAGATATCGTTGGCATCAGGTCTCTTTCAATCCATCAGCTATAATGCCATCTATGGTAGTTGTCGGAAATGCAAAATCGGCCCCATGAGAATGTACAATATCTATGACTTTTAACATCACATCCTGCTTAATTTCATGAAACCGAATCCAGTCGGTAGTTCTCGTAAAGGTATAGATGAAGAAATCCAGAGAGGATGGAGCATAGCTGTTAAGGTTAACTATTAATGTCTGTTCTGTATCGATTTCGCTATGGGTCAGCAACATAGCTTTTACGTCTCCTACAATTGCACCCATCTTGTTCGCGTCTTGATACCGGATTCCTATAGTTTCATAAATGCGACGATTACTCATGCGGGAGGGGTTTTCTACTGCCAAAGTATTAAATATGGCATTGGGCACATACAACGGCCGTTTATCGAAAGTCCGGACTATTGTTAGCCTCCAACCTATGCTTTCCACAGTTCCTTCTATATCCCGATCGGGCGATCTGATCCAGTCCCCGATAGCAAATGGCCTGTCGAGATAAATCATCAAGCCGCCAAAAAAATTGGATAATAAATCTTGTGCGGCAAACCCGACCGCAAGTCCGCCAACTCCCCCAAAAGCAAGTAAAGCGGTAATTTCTATGCCCACCGTGGGCAAAGCAATAAGAGCCGCTGAAATCACAACTGACAGCCTCAATAATTTAGCTAATGCATGCAGCGTGGTTGCATCAAGGCGAGTCTCCTCAGGAGCTGGATCCGCCTCAATCCTTTCAAGCAACTTCGTCTCAGCCAGTGAGATAAATTTTACCAAGAACAACATCATCGGCACGATAAACGTGAGCTGCCGCATATTTTCCAGATTTGAAGCAGAGAACAAGTCAATTCCGAGGTAGGCGTCACTGATTTGGATAGCTAACAAAAGACCCATGATCAGAATAAACCAACTCAAAGGGGCCCTTGCGGCCTCAAACACGGCGTCATCCCAAACGTTTTCAGTTTTTTCTAAACGACGGCCTAATATTTTAAGCACATACATAGCAATAAATCTGACCATCAACGTGGTAGTGACCACGAGGAATATTTCAATTCCCCAGCCTAGCTCTCCCAAGCTATCTAGTGATAAGAATCTGTCCATCGTTACCCCTCACTTATATTTTCGTTAGTGAACACACCATTTCACAAGCGGTCAACCATTTTTCTTCATTATAAAGATTCGCAATCTCTGGCGCTGGCTTGGCACGCAATTTGTGAAGCTTCCTGCTGCCCTGTATCTCATTACGCTCCAACCAATCGGAAACCGACAATGCTGACTCGCGATCGTTGCATACCAGCACCATATCGCAGCCGGCTGTCAAAGCTAGTTTGGCTCGGTATTCGGCAGTTCCGGCTGACTTAACAGCGGTCATTGATAAATCATCACTGAACACAGCGCCTTGAAAACCTAACTCTGTGCGAAGTTTGTCGTTGAGCCAAAAATTCGAAAACCCCGCAGGTTCTCCATCTACTGCCGGGTAGATGACATGCGCCGACATAATTCCACCCAAACGGCTAACGCACTTAGCAAATACCTTGTAGTCTGCCCCCATAATTTCATCTGCTTCGCGTTCGTCTCGCGGAAGTTCTTCATGGGAATCTGCCTCTACTGATCCATGGCCAGGATAATGCTTCCCGATTGCCACCATCCCTGCCTTATTCATACCGCTAATATAACTTTCAGCCAGGTCTACGGTATCTTCGGCCGAGGGGCTAAAAGCCCGATTTTCGATTGCTCGACTTTCGCTGTTATATAAATCAAGTACCGGAGCAAAGCTTATATCAACTCCATGATGGATCACCTCAGCTGCCATGGCCCATGCGCAGTGTTCCGCTACTAACCTGCCTCTATCTGCATCACGGGCATAAAGCTGACCGATCGAATACAATGCGGGAAGCGAAAGAAAACCTTCGTAGAATCTCTGCACCCGACCACCTTCTTGATCAACCGCGATCAAAATGTCCGGTTTGCATTCTCTTATCGAAGCCGTGAGGTCTGTTAATTGCGATGGCGAGATATAGTTTCTTTTGAACAGGATCACTCCGCCGACCGACGGCCTATTCAAAAGTTCACATTCAGCCATAGTGAGGGCTGTACCCTCAAGGTCTAGCATTAATGCACCGACAGTGCTTTGGTCTTCTATCATGTGGTTAAGTTTTTTATGAATTATCAGAATTATCACAAATTAAAAAGAAGCGGGTAAAGGGATTTCCTAACAAATAAAAGCAGATTTATTGATTAGTCAAATAGTTATGAATTGGTCTTAATTCATTAACTAAAGCCGTGGTCAATGTTAATCAAAAATTGCTTTCTCTTTTGAGTTAAAAGTATCTATAGTAAGCGTTCGCCCTAACATCAAAATAATTACAAGTGAGGGTTAATACGCAGTCTTTTGATTTAACTCCGGATACACAGCAATGAATAATCTCTTACCAGAAGTTGCAGTCTGGTATCAAGATGTTGCTAACGGCTGCTTATTTGAAGTCGTAGCAATAGATGAAGCCAGCGGCACCATCGAGTATCAAATGATCGATGGTGAAGTAGGTGAATACGAAACCACCACTTGGCAACAACTCTATCTCGCACCTGCTGAAGCACCCGAAGACTGGCGTGCTCCCTACGAACTAAATGCCGAGGATCAAGTTTACTCTGATCAGACTTTTATACCAGATAACTGGTCAGGAGCTCTCTCTGAAATAGAACCTGAACTGATGGACCTCGGTGACGATTTTCATATCCTCTAAGCTTAACCCTCATATCCACCTATTCCCGACAAATGTGTAATTTGTTTGTACGAGCCGACATTCAAAACACGTATACCTAAAGATATATTGAGATTGTTAGATAACTGTATATAATTACAGTAATATTTTGACTAAGGGCATCGCTATGCTAAAGCTAACTAGTCGACAAGAAGAGATCTTGAATTATATCAAAGAATACCAGCAGAATACGGGTTTTCCACCTACCCGTTCCGAAATTGCCCATGAAATGGGGTTCAAGTCTCCCAATGCTGCTGAAGAACATTTGCGTGCTCTGGCCAGAAAAGGAGCTCTAGAGGTTCTGCCCGGTACTTCAAGAGGACTCAAGTTGCCCATTAGCGAGCAGCTAGGGCTCCCTATTATCGGACAAGTTGCCGCTGGTAATCCAATCCTAGCCGAAGAGTCCATCGCAGACTACTGCGATATTCCATCAACTTTGTTCACCCCCAACGCTGACTACCTTCTTACCGTTAAGGGAGCCAGTATGATCGACATAGGCATCTATGAGGACGATTTATTAGCGGTTCATAAAATTGATAAAGCTAATTATGGCGACATCGTAGTCGCTAGAATCGACGGTGATGTTACTGTTAAAAGATTAGGGAAAATCCGCCACAAATACTGGTTAAATTTACTTGCTGAAAACCCAGACTACGAGCCAATAGAAGTCGATTTACGTAGCAGCGATTTCGCCATCGAAGGTATCAGTGTTGGAGTGATAAGGCGCAACATCTAGAGCCTACATTTTTAGCACTCAGTTAGTGTTTTTTCTTGCCCTTCGTGATCGGTTTGGTTATGTCCCATTTCCCGTCGCGGTAGAAGGCTTTCCAGCCAGTTGCCTTTTTGTTTACTTCACT
>Ga0209753_1000064_pt1 | contig 35713 bp, 22 predicted proteins | sample METZYME_3_550m_FD_187550 | JGI IMG/M metagenome (GOLD analysis project Ga0209753, IMG submission 187550) | Marine microbial communities from oxygen minimum zone in mesopelagic equatorial Pacific - METZYME_3_550m (SPAdes) (version 2) | ecosystem: Environmental > Aquatic > Marine > Oceanic... | reverse complement strand
GGCAACACCCATCAAGATTTCGCACGCAACTGCCTGCTCGCCCGACGCATGGTTGAGCGTGGTGTCCGGTTCATCAACATCATCTACGCATCCTGGGATCATCACAGTGAACTGGACAATGAACTCAAGTATAATGCCAGTGTTGTTGACCAACCCATCGCCGCACTCATCCGCGACTTGAAACAGCGCGGCCTGCTCGACAGCACAATGGTGCAATGGTCCTCTGAATTCGGCCGCACGCCGCTGGGCGAAAACCGCGGAGGCAACAAGAATGCCACCGGACGAGATCACCACCCTTTCTGTTTCTCAATGCTCATGGCTGGGGGCGGACTTAAAGGCGGGCATATCTACGGCAAAACCGATGAAATTGGCTGGAATGTGGCTGAAAAACCGGTTCATCCCAATGACCTGCACGCCACCATGCTCCACTGTTTCGGGCTGGATCACCAAAAGCTCACCTACCGCTTTCAGGGACGCGACTTCCGTCTTACAGACGTAGCGGGCAGCGTGATCAAAGATTGGCTCGTTTGAGCCAGATTTTCCTAAACGACAAAATCCTATCCCTCCGCCAATTTTTCTTTAAGACCACAAATTCGATCCGTACTGTTGTTTTTACGGATCATTGAACCATGACACATTCAATTCATTCCTTGCTGGTCACTTTGGTTGCGTTATCAAGTTTCAACATCTCTGGTGTAGCCGAGAATCAGATTATTTCACCAAACAAAAAAAGCATGGCGGCCAAGAGTGCCTTGCTAAGGAAGATAAAGAGGCCGCCAAACATTGTTTTAATTTTTGCTGATGACCTGGGCTATGCCGATACTGGCGTCTATGGCTCGAAAACGATTCCCACCCCCAACATCGACGCCCTAGCCAAGCGCGGTGTACGCTTCACAGATGCCTATGTCACGGCCGGCACTTGCAGCCCATCGCGCGCGGGACTGATGTCAGGCCGTTATCAGCAGCGGTTCGGCTTTGAGTTCAACACAGCGGGAGCGGGGATCACCCACCGCGAAAGCCGCGGACTGGATCCCGCCGTGATCACTTTCCCCAAGGTCCTGCAGCACACCGGTTATGCCACGGGGATGTTCGGCAAATGGCACCTCGGCACGCGAAGTTATTTTCACCCTAACACGCGAGGTTTTGATGATTTTTTTGGGTTTCTTGCCGGCGCGCATGGCTATTTCCCGGTGAAGAAGGAGGAGCGGGTCTACTCCACCGTCATGCGCAACAAGACGCATTTGAAGGAACCTGAGTATCTCACCGACGCTTTTGCCCGCGAGACGGTTCGGTTCATTCACAAGAACAAGGACAAGCCGTTCTTCGCCTACGTGCCCTTCAATGCGGTGCACACTCCGATTGAGGCATCGAAGACATATCGCGACCGGTTTCCGGATGTGAAGAATCCCCAGCAAAAAACCTACAACGCCATGGTCAGCGCATTGGACGATGCGGTCGGTGCCATCGTTGGTGCGTTGAAGGAAACGCAGACGGAAAAGAACACGCTGGTGATTTTCATGAACGACAACGGCGGCCCAATCTACACGCGCGTCCAAAGCAACGCGCCGCTACGCCTGGGGAAGTTGTTCCTGTTTGAGGGCGGCATCCGCGTGCCCATGATCATGAGCTGGGCGGGAGTGCTTGAGGCCGGGTCGATCTATCGCCAGCCGGTCAGTTCGCTGGACATCTACCCCACCCTGTGCGAGGCCGCCGGAATCACCCTGCCCCCGGAGCTGAAACTCGATGGTGTCAACCTGTTCCCCCATCTCAACGGCGAAATCGATACCGCACCGCACGAGGCGCTCTTCTGGAGCAACGGCCCGAACAAGGCCCTTCGGCTTGGCCAATGGAAGATGGTTCAGGCCCACGATCACGTGTGGCTTTTTGATCTCGAGAACGACATTGGCGAAACAAAAAACCTGGCCATGGCCAAGCCGGAGATTTTGAAAACGTTGCAGGCCAAGCTCAAACAATGGCAGATCGAAATGAAGCCACCCGCCTGGCCAAGCAAGCCGAGGCGCCGCAAAGTAAAGGTCGACGGCGCCCTCTACGAACTCAACATATAATCACCAACTGCAACTAGGCCGACGGTGATTGATCCCTCTTTTCGCAGGCTCTACACTATCTCCGGATGGCTTCCAGAAAAACCAAGCCGGCTAAGTCCCACCAGAAGCCTGAAAACAAGGCTGATTCATGCCATGGGCAAAAGTTGAAAGTGTTGAGTTTCGCTGTTGCCATCATTGCCGCAGCGACGGTGACTTGGGCTCTTATCAAGGAAAAAACACCTTCTGTCTCCGAAAACACACCCGGAGCAAAACCCAAAACACCCGAAACGGGAAATGAAACGGCGCACTGGCAGCCCGAGGAGCAGGCAAAAGCGTTTGCCCAATACGCCGGCTCCAAGAGTTGCCGCGAGTGTCACGAGAAGGCGTTCGACCTTTGGCTAGGGTCGGATCATCAGTTGGCCGAGCGACTCCCCGATCCAAAGATGGATCAGGAGGCTTTCGACCCACGCCGAGAATTCAAGCATCCGTCACTGACCTCCCAACTTTTCTCGGAAGGCGATCATTTTCACATCGCCACCCAGGGTTTGTCAGGGAAGAAGGAGACGTTTAAGGTGGAGCGTGTCATTGGCGAAACGCCGATCCGTCAATATCTGGTCAAGTTTCCCCGGGGACTCCTGCAAGCCGTGGATGTTTCGCACGACCCCCACAAGGATGAGTGGTTTAATGTCTTTGGCGATGAGGATCGCCAACCCGGTGAGTGGGGGCACTGGACCGGGCGCGGGATGAACTGGAACACCCAGTGCGCTTCATGCCACAACACGCGCCTGCGAAAGAATTACGACGAGGCGACCGATTCCTATGACACAGCGATGGCGGAGATGAGCGTAAGCTGCGAAGCCTGTCACGGGCCGATGAAGGCGCACGTTGACTGGCGAAAGGAGTACGCCGGGACTTCCGACAAAGACCCGACACTGCGCAAGTTCGACAACACACAATGGCTCGCGGCCTGCGGTAAATGCCACTCGCGCCGCACAGAGTTGACGGGGGACTTCCAACCAGGCGATCGGTATCTCGACCACTTCTCGCATGTCATCCCCGACGAGTCAGACATCTATTATGCGGATGGCCAGGTGCGGGAGGAAAACTACGTCCTCACCTCTTTTCTGAGCAGCAAAATGCACCATGCCGGCGTTCGCTGCGTGGACTGCCACGAGCCACATACTACCAAAATCTTGCAGCAGGGGAACGCGCTCTGCATGCGTTGCCACACCGGCACCTATCCCAACAGCCCGAAAATTGATCCACCCACCCATACGCATCACAAGCTCAACGGTGAGGGAGGCCAGTGCGTGAACTGTCACATGCCACAGACCGCCTACATGCAGCGCGACCTCAGGCGCGACCACGGGTTCACCATTCCAGATCCACTGCTCACAAAGGAACACGGCATCCCCAATGCCTGCAACCGTTGCCACGCCGACAAGGACACCGACTGGGCCGTTGCCGCCGTCGAGAAGTGGTACGGCCCTCGCATGGATCGGCCGACGCGAAAACGCGCGCAGTGGATCGCCAAGGCAAGGGTGGGTGCGGCAGGGTCACGGGAAAACCTGCTGCAATTACTGAGGGAGGAAAAGACGCCGTTCTGGAAAGCTGTCGCCACTGAGTTACTCTATCCGTGGACGAATGATCCCGAGGTTACCACCCTGCTCCTCGACAACCTCAGCCACACCAACGCATTGCTTCGCGGGACGACGGCGCGTGCGCTGGATCCGCTCGCACGCCGGAACAACACCGGGATTGATGCCGCGCTGGAGAAACTGCTGGGTGACCCCGTTCGCAAAGTGCGAGTGGACGCGGCGTGGACCTTGCGAGACCGGGTCCCTCCCCAATCGAGAGCCGGGGAGGATTTACTACGCACGCTGACCTACAACGTCGACATGCCCACCGGCGCTCTTCAAAAAGGCGTGTACCATCTCGACCGAAACGAGTCCGAAAAGGCGGAACACTATTTCCGCAGGGCGATCAAGCTGGACAGCTACTCGGCGCCGCTGCGGCACGAGTTCGCCATCGCACTGAGCATGATGGGCCGCACCAGTGAAGCGATCGACGCATTGAAGGAAGCCATTCGCCTCGACCCGGGCGAAGCCGAATACCACTACAAGCTGGCCCTAGCCTGGAACGAAACCGGGAGAACCGACAATACAGTCTCCTCACTGGTCAAGGCGGTGCAACTGAATCCGAGACATTCACGAGCGTGGTATAACCTTGGTCTGGCCCGCAACGGGATGAATCAGTCCGAAGCCGCAATCGCCGCCCTTTTGAAGGCGGAAAACGTGGAGCAAAACGATCCCGACATCCCCTACGCCCGGGCGACTATTCTCTTGCGTTTACGCCGTATCCCCGAGGCGATTGAGGCAGCGCAACGCGCATTGGAAATCCAGCCAAACTACAACCCCGCACGGGCTCTCCTACAGGAACTGGGCCTGTGATATTTCGGAGTGCTCTGGTTGCGCCCGCCCCCCATCACCTCTTCGGGAAGGCGGTGAGGCTAGACAGCTCATGCCGGGTCATTGTTTTCTCCAGCTTGTTGGGCATGAACGAGAGCGGGCTGGCTGATTTTCATTTTTGGCTTTCAACCCGTGGACTCCGAGTTCATTAAATGGATATCTTTTTCGTTTGAAAGATGAAGGCACTCGTAAAAAAACAACCTGGAGAAGGACTTTGGCTAGAGGACATACCGCAGCCTGGCGTTGCGGCCAATGATGTGCTCATCAAAGTGGACCGTACCGGCATTTGCGGCACAGATCTGCATATTTACAAGTGGGACGATTGGGCAGACAAAACCGTGCCGGTGCCACTGGTGGTGGGGCATGAGTTCGTGGGTGAAATCGTCGAGGTGGGCAGTGATGTGCGGGATTTTTCGGTGGGCGAACTGGTCAGTGGCGAGGGGCACGTGGTGTGCGGGCATTGCCGCAACTGCATGGCCGGTCGGCGTCACTTGTGCAACGACACAGCCGGCATCGGCGTCACGCGGCCCGGGGCATTCGCCGAGTACATCGCCCTGCCACAGACCAACGTGTGGGTGCACAAGCCGGGTATCAACCTCGACGTCGCCTCCATCTTCGACCCGTTCGGCAACGCCACCCACTCGACGCTGAGTTTCCCGGTGCTGGGCGAGGATGTGCTGGTGACCGGCGCTGGCCCGATCGGCATCATGTCCGCCGCCATCGCCCGGCACGCCGGTGCGCGGCACGTGGTCATCACCGACGTGAACGAATACCGGCTCGGCTTGGCCAAGAGCATGGGCGTCACGCGCGCGGTGAATGTCGCCAACGAATCGCTCGCTGACGTACAGAAGGAACTCGGCATGGACGAAGGCTTCGACGTGGGCCTCGAGATGAGCGGCAACCCGGACGCGTTCAACGAGATGCTCGCCAACATGTGCCACGGCGGCAAGATCGCCATGCTCGGCATCCCCGAGAAGGAAATGGCCATCGACTGGAACACGGTTGTTTTCAACATGCTCACCATCAAGGGCATCTACGGCCGCGAAATGTACGAGACATGGTACAAGATGACCGTGATGCTCGAGGGTGGCCTCGACATCGCACCGGTGATCACGCACCGGTTTAAGTTCGCCGATTTCCAGCAAGGATTCGAAACCGCCCTCAGCGGCGAAAGCGGCAAGGTGATTTTGGAATGGTAGAATGTACGGCAACCTAAAAACCATACTGCAAATCGAGCTGGACGAAATCCGCGCCGCCGGCCTTTACAAGGGCGAGCGCGTGATCGATACGCCGCAAGCCGCTCGCGTGGGCGTTGGGCGCGATGCGCCGGTGCTGAACATGTGTGCCAATAACTACCTCGGCCTCGCGAGCCATCCCGACGTCATCACCGCCGCGCGTGATGCGCTCGACGAGTGGGGCTACGGCCTCGCCAGCGTGCGGTTCATTTGCGGCACGCAAAAAATCCACAAGCAACTCGAGGACAAGCTCACCGATTTTCTCGGCACGGAGGACACCATTCTTTACACGTCCTGCTTTGATGCGAACGGCGGTTTGTTCGAGACCCTGCTTGGCCCCGATGACGCCGTCATTTCCGACGAACTCAACCATGCCTCCATCATCGACGGTGTGCGTCTCTGCAAGGCCAAGCGGTTCCGCTACAAAAACAACGACATGGCGGACCTCGCCGCGCAACTCGCCGAGGCGAAGGGCGCGCGCCGCATTTTGATTGTCACCGACGGCGTGTTTTCTATGGACGGCTACCTCGCCAATCTCCCCGCCATCTGCGATCTCGCCGATGAACAGGGGGCACTGGTGATGGTCGACGACTCCCACGCCGTCGGCTTCATGGGCGAGCACGGCCGCGGCACACACGAGTATCACGACGTGATGGGCCGCGTCGACATCCTTACCGGCACGCTCGGCAAAGCCCTCGGCGGTGCCAGCGGCGGCTACACCAGCGGCCGCGCGGAAATCGTTGAAACCCTCCGCCAACGCTCGCGCCCGTATCTTTTTTCCAACACCGTCGCCCCGAGCATCGTCGCCGCCTCCATCAAGGCCATCGACCTGCTAAACGCCTCAACCGAGCTGCGCGATCGCCTAGAGACGAACACCAAGTTTTTCCGTGATAAAATGGCCGACAGCGGTTTTCACATCCTCGAGGGCGAACACCCCATCACCCCCATCATGCTCGGCGACGCCGCCCTCGCTAGCCGGTTCGCCGACACCATGCTCGACAAAGGCGTGTACGTCACCGGCTTTTCCTTCCCCGTTGTGCCCAAGGGCAAGGCACGCATTCGCATACAAATATCTGCGGCGCACACAAAAGAAGATCTCGAGTTTGCCATCGCCAAGTTCTCCGAGGCTAAAACCGAGATGGGGATCTGAACAAAGTTGCTTCGTTCAGAGGCGCGCCGTACGCTTGGCTTGTCGCAACATCTGTCGTCATGCAACGGATCACCCGGGAACAAGCTCGCAAGTTCGCCTTCGATTGGCGGGATGAACCACTCCTTTGCGTCCAGCCGGGTGAATCGTTCGAGATCGAAACATGGGATGCCAGTTCCGGGTTTTTCCAGTCACCCGCTGACAAGGCCATCCCGGCCAACCGTCCGGGCTTTGAGCAATATCCGCCCATGGCCAACCCGATCGGCGGACCGGTTTATATCGAGGGCGCCGAGCGCGGCGACGTGTTGCTGATCGACATCGAGGATATTGAGGTGGGTGATTATTCGTGGGTGGCCATTGGCCCCAAGCGTGGTCCACTCGGTGAATCCACCCGCTGGCCCGAACTCTCCGACCAATATACAACCAAGATTTTCAAACATAGCCCCGGGCCTAGCGGCACAATGCGGGACGGCACGATGAAGTTTAACGACGAGATCACTTGGCCAATCACACCATTCATTGGGACGATTGGTGTCGCTCCAGAACGCGAAGTGACCACCAGTATTGACGGCCAAGGCCTATGGGGCGGCAACCTTGACATCCGCGACGTTGCCGTTGGCAACCGAATCCAGCTCCCGGTTTTTCATGAGGGTGCCCTGTTTTATCTCGGTGATGTCCACGCCAGCCAGGGCGACACCGAGTACACCGGCACCGCGGCCGAGACCTGCGCCACCGTCCGTGTGCGACTTGAGTTGGTGAAGCAAAAGCGTCTACCCTTCATGCGCATCGAAAAGCCAGAGAGCATTGTTGCCGTCCATGCTGCCCGTCCTTTGGAGCTAGCAGTCGATTCGGCCACGCAAAATCTAATGGCTTGGCTGATTGATGAATATGGCATGTCACCAACCAATGCTTATTGCCTCGTGAGTACCTGCCCGGATTTCCGCATCAATGTCTACCAGATGGTCAACATGGGCAAACTAAGCTTCGTCGCCGGCGCGGAACTGCCCAGAAAATACTTCGACACACGAAACCGGATCGATTGATCCAAATGAATGTGTCTCCCCGCCTGAAGTGCGTATCTACTCCAGCAAACTGCAGACAATAATCAGGGAAAGGCGTGGCGGCGCTGCTCTGGATCCCAGTTCTCGATGTACTCAGCACTGTTGTCGCGCCTGGGGTTGATCGTCCGATCCGGATCGTCGTATGACTGCACGTGGCCATCGACAAATGTCACCGGCGCAGAGTTGCTGTGCCGCAAGCTTGCCACACCCTCGTTGGCGCGGTTGATGAATGGCCACCACATCGTGAGCGACCAGTGACCGCCTGTTTTTTGCTCTGAGTCGGCCAAGTTGATGCATTCGGCCGGGCTCTTCACCGAGCCAAGCTTCACCTCATAGCCACTGGGCAGGTATCCGCTTTTCTCACCCTGGCGCCCCGGCATCTGTCCGAGAAAGTAGGAGTTCTGCCCGTAGCCGATGCTGTGCGCGTCGAACCGCCAGTTGTCATGCTGTTTGGATGCATTTTGGAACTTGTCGTGCCGCAGGTCAGGACATCGATACGCCTGGTCCGACGGCGCGTAGCCGTAAATAAGCGTGAACCAGGTCTCCTCCCGCGCGTAGTCCATGCCCTTGTTCAACTCAACCAACCGCTGAAACCCCTTGCTCGGCGGAACACCCAGAGCCCGGCGATGATATGGAAAGATGTCTTCATTATCGTCCATGTACATCATGTTGGCTAAGCCAAGCTGGCGCAGGTGACTACCGCACTTTGTCCGGAGAGCGATGGTCTTGCTCTTGGCCAGGGCCGGCAGGAGCATTGCGGCCAAAATGGCGATGATGGCAATCACCACCAGCAACTCGATCAGTGTGAACCCTAAAAGCGATGGCTCAGTTTGTTGTTTTTTCATTTTTTCAGATAAACCAATTCTGTAACTAACTCGGATTCTAAGAGTTAAGGAATCTTTATAGAGTTCATAAATTCATAAAAAAATGCCAAGGTTGTTTTTTTGAAAAAACATCAATGCTGCCGCAACCCTTGCGAGAGCAATCGTGGAGTGGTTCAGGGAATCTGTAAAGCCGGGAAAAGTCGTACGGGCCAATACACCTCGTCCGCCTAGCCAAGCGCTTCCTCTAGCAACTGCCAACAGACCAGTTGCATGCGGGGAAAGTGGAATGGACCTTTCCACAGGTTGCCCTTGAGCGGGACGGAGACCCGACCGTCGCGGTGCAGATAACCGTACCATTCTCCGTGCTCGGGATCGGCAAAATGTGCGTAGGCCCAGTCGTGCACCTGCGTGTGCCAACGAGAATATTTTTCGTCGCCGGTAAGTTGCCAGGCGAGCAGTGTCGCGATGATCGCCTCGTTGTGCGGCCACCAGAATTTCATGTCGTGCCAGTACTCCTGCACCGGCTTGCCGTGCACATCACGAAAATAAAACAGCCCACCGAACTCGTTGTCCCATCCCCTCGTCCACATCCAGTCGAGAATCTGGCACCCGGTTCGGATCAGCTCCGGATCGTTGTCGCGCAACCTGGCCTCCCAAAGGATGAACCATGCGCACTCGATCGCGTGACCGGGGTTGAGCATGCGGCCATCAAAGTGGTCGATGATGGAGCCGTCCGGCGCGACCGATTCCATCACGCACTCGATGTCCGGCTTCATGAAATCACGACGAATTTCCGCGATCGCCGCATCAATATCGGCCGTGAACGACTCATCGTCCAGGTTGTGCCGCAACTCCTGCGCGGTAACCATCTGGATCATCGGTGCGCCGATGGCCTTGGCCGGGCGGGCGTCGGTGAACTTCGGTTCCGCCAGCGACGGGTCGGTGAAGTGGCGCTTGGCCAAACGGAACAAGTCGCGAGCCTTCTCCGCTTGGGCAAGTTCACCGGTCGCCTTGGCCATGGCCGCATAGGCAATAGCGCCAAATGTCTCGGTGAACACGTAGCGGCGTTTGCGGATCGGGGCTCCCTCGCGCGTGACGTGAAACCACATCCGCCCGTCAGAGTCAAAGCCATGTTGTGAAATAAAACCGATTCCATGCCCGGCCCATTTCAGCCACTCGGCCCGTGGCTCGACGGTGTTGTAAAGAGTCCCCAACAGCCATGTGGCGCGACACTGCTGCCACAAGCCCTTGTCGGTGTCTAGCAGCGAGCCATCACGATCGCGTGCGAACATAAAGCCGCCATGATCCTCATCCACGCAGCGCGGCCACCAAAAAGGCAGCGTGTCGTCCAGCAGGCCGTCTCGATACACGGCAAGCAAATCGCGCTGACGGGAAACATCCATTATTTGATCGCCCAATCAAAAAAACCCATCGCGTCTAAGTCCTTTCGAAGCCTCACCAAGTTTTCTGCACTTATGCGATCAATCGGTGGGCGTACTGGCCCACAGTCAACTCCGGTAAAGCCCATCGCTGCCTTGCAAGAGGCAGCGAACCCGTTTTGATACATGCGCTTAATCATTTGGAGTGACCGGGCTTGGTCTGCCTTCGCAGATTCCATATCCCCGCGATTGAATGCATCGATAATACGACGGTAAAGAGGCGAGGCGAAATTATAGGTACTCCCCACTCCACCGACACAACCCAATCCTAACCCCTCAATAAGCCGCTCATCGGTGCCAAACAGCATGTCTGCCTTGACTGAAGTATTCGCCATGCAGCGTTGCAACAAATCATAATCTTGGTTTGTAAACTTCACCCCGACAAAACCAGGCAAACGCTCTTTGGCAATATCCAAAAACGCATCCGTCTCTACCATCACCCCTGTCATCGACGGAATATCATAAAAATAGAACGGCAACTCCGGAGCCGGTTTGGTCATTTTGACAAACCAATCGCAAAGTGACTGGGCATCGGCCGGCTTGAAAAAATTTGGTGCCATCGCCGAAATTGCATCCGCGCCAGAGTCACGCGCAGAACGAACCAACGCCTGTGCATCAGGCAGATTGTTGTGACCGACATGCGCGATGAATTTCAGCCCGTTGCGATGTTCCGCCTGCCCCCAGGCGTTAAAGAGATTTAGCCGCTCTTCAGTGGTCAGCGAATGGCACTCACCAGTTGTACCCGTGACAAAGGCGCCGCTGACCCCACCCTTGACCAAATGCTCAGCCTGCCTGGCAACCACGTCGTAATCTACCGAATAGTCGTCATCCATCGGGGTGTGAACCGCCGCAATTAACCCTTTCAATTTCATTTACATGTTATTTTTTACCTGGATGCATTTGCACCCCAAAACTTTTTGCCTGTTTTCCGATTCACCCAAGTGAATGTTTCCGGATCAAACACAAATGCTTTTTTCGTTAAAGCCGGTTCAGCCCAACGCTTTGGCAACCACTTTGCCAAACGTATTTTCACGGGTTGATATCCAGCAACTCCCTGCAAATTTATCCACTCTTTTGGATCCTGCCTGTGATCGTATAGCTCCTCCGAACCATCAGCGTAACGGATAAAACGCCAATGCTCCGACCTCACAGCTGCGTTGCCTTTTCGAAATTCAACCACAACCGGCTTCCGCTTGACCTGAGGATTGTTTAGTTGGGCAACCAAACTAACCCCATCCAATTTGCGGTCAGTCGCAACGCCACAAAGCTCTGTCAATGTAGGATACAAATCGATTAGACTGGCAGGTTGTTGACATTCACCCGGACGCCCTCCAGGAACACAAATAATCAAAGGTACACGAGTTGACTCCTCCCAAAGTGTCGATTTATGCCAATGCTGTTTTTCACCCAAATGCCAGCCGTGATCCGACCAAAGTACAACAATGGTGTTGTGCTGATAAGAACTGGCATCTAGGGCATCCAACACCCTGCCAAGTTGTTCATCGGCAAAACTAATACTCGCCAAGTAAGCCTGAACGGCCCGGCGTTTTGCTCCGGCCTTCTGTATCGCCTCCAAATCCCGCCAACGCACTTTTGCAAACGCTTTCCCAGCAGTCGGAACATCGTCCAGATCATGATCCGGATTGACCGGCACAACGACTTGGTCGAGCGGGTAAAGATCAAAAAAACGTTCCGGGACATACCACGGCAAGTGAGGACGAAAAAGGCCGCAAGCCAAGAAAAAGGGTTGTGACTGTTCCTGGCTCAAAAATCGAATCGAATAATCAGCTGAACGAACATCATCAAGATCTTTGTCTGCAATCGGCAAAACACCCCAATCGTTTTCATGCCCCAGCCCTTCAACTCCACTAAATGGATAGCCCCCGGGATTTGACGTGTGTTTAGACCACGGATAATTCAGTTTGGAGCCTCGAAACCAGGGGTCATCACGAAACAAAAGTCGCTCGAATTCATCCCATTGTTTTGGAGGATTATTCCCGGCCGTGTGGTGAAATATTTTTCCAGCACCAGCTACTCGATAACCATTATTCCGGAAATGAACCGGGAGCGTAACGGCACTGGAAAAGTTCGGATACCACCAATGCTGATTGTCATAGAGACCGGTCGTTGAGGAACGCAAACCGGTCATGATGGCGGCACGCGATGGTGCACATTTCGGCGAGGGACAATGGGCGTTGGAAAACAAAACACCACGCTTGGCCAAGCGATCAATATTAGGAGTATGCACTTTACCCTCGTACCCCCCTAAACACCCCACCCAATCCTTCATGTCATCAACCGCCAAAAACAAGATATTTGGCTTGGCCGACTCCACTCGCACACAGCCAAGCGCAGCCAATGCAAGAAGAGATAAAAACAGACGGAATCCCTGGGTCATTACTTATCTTTATATTCCGGATTAGGACGCATCGGGTCGGCGCCCACATCCTTCTGCCATGATTTTAATTTTATCAGGAGTGATTTGACCTTTTCCGGATACCGGCTGGCCAAATTCTTTGTTTCACCAATGTCGTCAGCCAAGTCATATAGCGACAACTTTCCCGTCTCAAATTCTTGTAATAATTTCCAATTATTCGCACGAATCACACCCGCAGGAAAATTCTCTGGATGCCTGTTGTAATGTGGATAGTGCCAATAGATAGCATCCCTACTGAGTCCTCCACTTTTTTTCAAAACCGGCGTCAGGTCCACTCCATCAATATGCTGATGCGGACACAATGCATGTCCAGTAGCAGCCAAAATTGTTGGAAAAAAATCCATACTGATAATCGGCACATTAGACAACACTCCTCTCCGGCCAGCTTTCGGCCATTTGACAATCGCCGGCACACGTATTCCCCCCTCATAATTCGACCCTTTGTTCGCTCGCAAAGGTGCATTACTTGTAGCGCCGGCAAATCCACCATTGTCACTGGTAAATATGACGAGTGTGCTTTTCTCCAGTCCTAACTCACGTAGAACACGAGTTACTCGACCGACACTTTCATCCACACTTTCAATCATTGCGGCGTATGCAGGTTTGCCCTGCCGCTTGTTCTCCGGAATCTTTTCATAGTTCACAACTTTACCCGGCTTACCCTGCAGCGGAGTGTGCACGGCATAATGGGAGAGTATGAGAAAAAAAGGGTTGTCTGAATTTTTCCGTATAAAACTTTCAGCCTCTTCAGCTAACCGATCCGCCAGATAATCGCCTTTTTTACCCGAGAGTGGCTGTTTTTTATGGAGCGTCTGACCTGTTGATGGAATTTTCCATTTGCCGGTAAATGGAAAGAAATAACTCCCCGGCGCCCCATAATCCCGCCCGGCAACGTTCACATCAAACCCCTGATGCTCTGGATAATAGTACGTCTCCGTTCCCAAATGCCATTTCCCCATGAAAGCGGTCTTGTAGCCATGGCCTCTCAAAACTTCGGCAATCGTCACTTCTTCAAGGGGCAGGTTCGAAACATATCGCCCCTCTTTCATTTTATGGCCGGTTCGACTCCAACGACCGGACGGAAGCCATTGGGTCAGTAAAAGCCGAGCCGGATACTTCCCTGTCATTATGGCTGCACGAGTCGGAGAACAGACAGTGCAAGCCGAATAGGCGTCGGTAAAACGAACACCCTCTTTGGCCAAGCGATCAATGTTTGGTGTCTGATAATACTCACTGCCATAACACCCCAGATCACGCCACCCCAAATCATCGATCAAAAAAAAGACGACGTTTGTTTTTGGTTCGGCTGATATACCTTGCTGCAAAAAACCAAACAACATGCCTAGCAAAAAAAGAACTCTTTTCATTATCATTTTAGATTATTCCTTATCCGGCAAAACCGACTGCCATCCGCTAGCCATCCGCTCGGACAACTCCACGATAACAGGTCTGTTTTTCTCCTCACCCGCAACGTTACTTATTTCAAAAGGATCATCCTTAAAGTCATATAACTCTCGACTGACAATATCCTTTGATTTCCAATCCTGCCACTCCACATATCGATACCGATCTGTCCGAAATGCATATCCCATTATGTCGCCGTGCTTAGAATGACGATGCCCTTTAAGCGAACGAGGATACTGGCTAAACACCGCACTTTTCCATGGTTGATTTGGATTTTTTAGGATTGGCAAAAAACTCGTTCCTTCCAATTTATGCGGGATCGGAAGTTCCACCGCTTCACAAAGTGAAGGGTACACGTCCACCAACTCAACAAGGGCGTTTGATTGGGCACCGGAATAATTTGGGAGTGAAAAAATTAACGGCACCCGGGTCGATAACTCAAAGTTATTCGCCTTTGTCCAAAGTCCTTGTTCTCCCAAATGAAACCCATGATCCCCATAAATCATGACTATTGTTTTCTCTGTTAGTTCGTTTCGTTCCAAAGCATTCAGTAATCGCCCAACTTGCGTATCGATATAACTCACACAGGAATAGTAGCCATGTCTCAATTCCCGAATTTTGCCATCACTTAATTTACCGTTTTGGGGAATATCCGTGTATCCCTCCAACTCCATCCAACTTCGAGTCGCCAATTCTGGTGCCTCTTTAGGGTGTCTCGCATTTCCAGGCATGGGGATGTTATTTCGTTCGTATAGATCCCAATATTTTCTTGGGGCATTAAATGGCAAATGTGGTTTTCGAAACCCAACAGCCAAGAAAAACGGCTGCTCCCTATTGGACATCTCACGCAAAGCTTTAACAGCCGCGTTCGCAACAATGCCATCAATATATGCATCATCGGACACATCAGCAGACTCAGACGCGGAACGTTTTAAACCGGTTCCTTTTAAATTCTTCGGCAGTGCATATCTCGTTTTGGGATCTCGCGTCGTATCGTATTGCGGTTTGATCGACCAGGAAACAGGGTCCTGGGACGGTTTTCCTCCGCCATGGAAAATTTTACCGATGCTTTGTGTGGAATAGCCGTTATTTTTAAAATATTGAGGCAGTGTTACTGCGTTCGGCTTGGCTTTGCGAAAATGTGTACCCAAATCCCATACTTGAATTGTGTCGGGCCGCAACCCGGTCAACATCGAAAGACGAGATGGACTGCAAACTGCCTGCTGGCAGTAGGCCCGATTAAAGACGATGCTCCGCTTAGCCAACCGATCAATATTCGGAGTTTTTGCCACCTTATCCCCATAGCACCCCAATGCAGGCCGCAAATCATCAATTGCTATAAAAAGAACATTGAACCGATTTTGGCCAAGTGCATCGAGCCCAACAGAAAATATAAAACTTATAAAAGCCAACAACCGAGTTGCACTCATCTCATTCGAAAAAATAGTTCCAGTAGTTCAATTTCAAATCTTTCTTGGAAGGTTGAATGTCATTAAAACATTCATTGATCTCGCTTTTTAAGCGTTCGAGATTTTTTGGATCCAAAAATGGATCGTTTGTTTCCTTACGCCATTTTTCCAAATTCTGTTTCAATAGATTCAGATGGCTCGCATATGTTTCGTCATTAGCTAGGTTTCGAAATTCAAAGGGGTCAGACTTCAAATCGTACAATTCAAATTGAGGCGGTTGTTTCGTTAACGCATAAGCACTTCGAACCGGCTCCTCTGTTTGGTCAATTACTTTTTGTAATCCGGAAAAAAACCGATTCATTGTAAAATCGTAGCCCGGATTAATTTGGTTTGGCTGTAAATTATGAATCAGTTTAAAACGTCCATTCCGAACAGTTCTTTGCGGGAAAAAATTGTGGGCAGAATGCGTGTGATATTCTGTAAACAAGTATTCCCGCCAACTTTTTGCTCTTCCCTGCAAAAGAGGCAAAAGAGATTTTCCCGACAAACCATCCGGTTGCGCTACTCCCGCTACATTCAAAATCGTCGGCATTAGATCCAAAGTGGAAACCAATTCATCCCGAACCCCCTGTCCCCTTCCTTCGCTAAAACCTACCTTCCCTTTCCAATGCATAATCAACGGGATACGGACACCCCCCTCATAAGAGGTTCGTTTTCCCCTCAACATGTCCCCACCATGATCTCCAAGGTAGATAATCAACGTCTCGTCCCATTTACCGGACTTCTTCAGCACATCCAACAAATCATCAATCAATGAATCCAAGCGGCTCATGCAATTGTAATAACTCGCAGTTTGCTCCCGCAATTCCAGAGTATCGATCCCGAAATACGACAAGGGCTTCACATCTTTACCTTTCAAAGTTTGTTTGGGAATACCGCTAATTTTATTGATAAACGGCCTATGAGCATCGGGATAATTCACACTCAGAAAAAAAGGCGCATTTGATTCGGTAATAAATTCATTGGCAGCTTTGGCATAATCGCCAAGTTTTGAGCGTGAAAAATTGGCAGACGGGATTTTCTTGAAATCAAACGGAAATGCCGAGGCCGGGTTGATGTGTAATTTACCAATAATTCCGGTTCGATAACCGCCTTCTTTCAAACTTCGAACCAAGTTGGGCGTCTTTTCATCGTATAAACGAAATTTCCATGTGGCCAAACCAATTTGACCGTTTTGATGGGGATACAAGCCGGTCAACAAAGCGGCTCTGGATTGACTGCAACCCGCCTGCGGCACATACGCACGGTTAAATCGAACCCCTTGGGCAGACAACAGATCCAATGCGGGAGTCTGTACATACGGATCTCCGTAGCAACCAAGTTCGGGCCCATTGTCTTCGGAGACAATAAGGAGAATATTCGGTCGCTTGGCTTCAAGTTCCAGCGCTTGGCCAAGCGCAACAAAAAACAGCAGAAAAATACGAAATCTAGATTGAATCAATAGCACTATTTTAGGAATTCCTTCTTCTTTGCCAAGGCATCGAGTTCACTTAATTTAAGTCGCACACTAACGATGTAAGGCGATTCACCTTTCGTCCAATGACCGTACGTGGTCGTTACCAGCGTATCGTCAAGCAAGATTTCGACTGGCGGATAGGCACAATCAGCACCCTTTGTATTGTCCATCAAACGAACTCGATACTGACCTTCCCTACCGTTCAAAATATCGGAATAGGAACCAACCCAAGCCACCCAGTCGCCAAAGGTCGGAGTCTCGTGCGTGCGGTCACGGAATGAAATAAACAACCGGCCATCGGCTGTATAACGCGCCGTATGGCGATCACCGGTCAAGGACGCTGGAAGTTCCCTGGGACTTGTCCAAGTTTTACCTTCATTACTTGAGAAAATAACATATGAATTTCGGCGCCGTGAATTTTCGCGAAGCAGAACACAGAGTTGCTTTCCATCAGGCGAACGAATTATCCCCGGTTCGCAAAGGTGTATATCATTGCGTGCCAAAATTGCTTCCGGATGCGACCACGTCAAACCTCCGTCTTTGGAGAACGTTTTATAGAGGGTGAAAACCGGATTCTTCCCGCGTGTATCTACGTCTTTAAAAAAACGCCCGTCATCGTGAAACATTGCCATGTAATGCCCTTTCCCTGTCTTCACTTTTTCAAGGCATCCCATTACAACGATTCCACCCCAATCTCCGACTCGCTTTAACTCGCTCCAATCAGCTCCGTCATTCTCGCTGAATGCCAAACGGGCAGGATAAAGACCCGACCACATGATGAGACGTTTTTTTCCTTTCGCATCTATGACGCGATGAATAGTCGGAACCTCTTTGCTTGTCTTCCAGCTTTTTGGTGTCGGTAAACGCTCGCCCCAAGTCCTCCCTCCGTCCGTGCTTCGTTTATAGACAATTCCGCCTCGACCGTGGCCTTTTGGATAAACGATCAGCATCGTTTTATTATCCTCCAAAAGCACGGTTGTCGGGTGCCCAAGATATTGCCCTTTTTCACGGTCTACAATCACTTGCCGGTGCGTTTGCTTGGCCAGGTCAATGGTTGGAATCGTGTAACCCCTTGGCATCGGTTCCTCCGCGGCCAGACAAACCTGAATCACAAAACTTACTGCCGCAATCTGAGCCAGTTGTTTTTTCATAGTTTAAATTTTACCGGCCGCAGCCAATTCACTTTCGAGTTTTTGCTTATATGCGCGATTAGCCTTCTCGTCTTCGAGTGCGCTCTCTCCGTAAAAAATAAAACCGAGCGCACGGCGACTTCGTCTCTCGCTCCTGTTCGCTTCGGCTCTGTGAATGGTCATCGCGTGATGCGCCAGAAGATCTCCCGGTTGAGCAATGCACATGACTTCTTGAGCCCGATCTACCTCGGTTCCAAAATCAGATATTCCCTGCGAGAAGCCAAGCGTTCGGGTTCTTCGATGAGGGCGCAATCCATTTTTGTGTGATCCTTTCACGTAGCGGACACATCCGTTTATTTCATCGACGACGTCGAGTGCTATCCACATGGTCAAAGCCAAGCACGGCTGCAACATGAAATAAAACCCGTCCTGATGAGGCGGCGTCGCTTGACCAAGCACAGGAGGTTTATTGAAATACTGAAGATTCTTAGCGACCACCGCTTCGTCCAACAACTCTTCAGCCAAGCGCTTGGGTTTTCCGCGATATAGATGACCAAAAAACGAATCGTGCTCGTGCATTCGTTGAATTTGTTTCAACGAATCTAACCGATCTTTGTCTTCGTAAAACACTTCAGTAGGAGCAAGCGTTGGAATAACTTCACGAACAAACCGATCCAAATTGATCTCAATTTCGGCCAACTCCACGGCGTTAAAGAACGATGGGATTGCGACAAATCCATCGTCGTTAAACGCTCGCACTGATGCTGACTGCTTTTCCATTCTTTAACGGCTAAGTTGGCCGCAGAGCATCGCCGTTCCCCTCCTAAAACCAAAGCCCAAAGCAAAAAAAAAGGCGCACGATGGCGCCTTTCGAAATCAGTTTGTCTGCTAACTTAAGCCTTGGCGGCTTCGTAGTTTGCTGAAACAGCTTCCCAGTTGACCACGTTCCAGAATGCCTTGAGGTAGTCCGGTCGACGATTTTGGTACTTGAGGTAATAGGCGTGCTCCCACACATCGCAACCGAGGATCGGGGTGCGGCCCTCCATCAGCGGCGTGTCCTGGTTGGCCGTGCTGCAAACACACAAGCTCCCGTCCTCTTTCACGCACACCCAGGCCCAGCCACTGCCAAAGCGCGTCGCGCCGGCAGACTCGAACTTGGCCTGAAAATCCGCAAAACTGCCGAACTCCGCATTGATCGCGTCGGCCAACGTGCCGCTGGGTTCGCCGCCGCCATTCGGGCCAAGCACGGTCCAGAACAGCGAGTGGTTCGCGTGCCCGCCACCGTGGTTGCGCACCGCGCCGCGAATCCCCTCCGGCACGGCGTCGAGGTTACTCACCAGTTCCTCGACCGACTTGGCCTCCAACTCGGCGTTGCCGGCGATGGCCTCGTTGAGCTTGGCTACGTAAGTGTTGTGATGTTTGCCATGGTGGATTTCCATGGTCTGCGCATCGATGTTCGGCTCTAGCGCATCGTGCGCGTACGGGAGATCAGGAAGTGAATGTGGCATGATGTTTTGTATTTCTAAAGTTAAAGTTTCACCGGCCAAAAGCCCGCTTGGCAAGCGGCTGATATGCTATCATAGCCCACCGGTCGCACAAGTCGATATTGTCTGGCGGCTTGGCCAAGGTAGGGATGGCTGTCCTCTGGCGTCCTCTAGGGGCCACTGGGTCATGGGCTCTGCCCTTTGGTCAAGTTTACAAAATTCTCAAGGACTTTGAGGCCGACTTTTTGGCTTTTTTCCGGATGAAACTGGGTGGCGAAGACGTTTTCCCGCCAGACAGCTGAAACGAAGTCTACACCGTAGGTCGTGCGCGTGGCCGCGATTGAGTCATCCTCCATCTGCGGATAAAAGCTGTGCACAAAGTAAACGTGACTGCCGTTCTCAACGCCGCGAAAAATCGGGCACTCCGGCTGGACGATCTCAATTTGGTTCCAACCAATCTGCGGAATCTTCAGCCCTTGGCCATCCGGAAAACGCACCACCTTGCCCGCAAACAGGCCCAGCCCGGTGGCGCAACTGTCGAATTCCTCGCTCTGTTCGAACAGCGCCTGATAGCCGACGCAGATGCCAAGGAACGGTCGACCAGTGCCGATAAACCTCCGAGTGGCCTCGAGCAACTCCTGCCGCTGCATGGCATTGACACAGTCGTCGAACGCGCCGACGCCGGGTAGCACCACGGCTGAAGCGTTCTTCATGCCGTCGGGCGACTGCACCAAGCGAACATCGCCCCCGACGAAACGCAGCGCCTTTTCCACGCTTCGCAAGTTTCCGGCGCCGTAATCCAGCAGGGCAATCATTGAACGCGCTTGAGCCAGCCTTTTGGGTGGTGCGTGATGAGGAAGCGATTGCAGCGATCGTGGTCAATCTCGAACTCCGGATGGTTGGTCAGATATTTCTCGAGCGCCGGCAGTGGACCGGGGCGGCCTTTGCGAAACATGAACAACTCGTCGATGATGCCGTCCTGCACAAGGCAGTAGCTGCCGACCGTCGTCATCGGCGCGTAAATCTCGAGTTCCTTCGCGACATGCGCCTCGGAGTGGTCGCTGTCGAGAATCACCAACACCGCTCCATCGGCCTCCTCGGCCATTTTGCGGATTTTCCCGGCGATTTCGTCCGACACCGAGCTTCCAACGAGATACGTCACTCGCGGGTGCGAGAGGTCGTGCAGTTTCTCGATGTCCACCGACACGACCTTGCCCTCGCCTCCCATAAGGTCGAACAACTGCGCATAAAAGTAAGCCGAGCCGCCGCGGTTGGTGCCGCACTCGATGATAAGAGAGGGCTTCACATCGTGGATCGTCTCCTGCGCGATCCAGAGATCGAAGGTGTTTTGCCAGATCGGCTTGCCGAGCCACTTGCTCCTGCCGAAGTTGTTTGTCTTGGTGACGAGTTGGTGAAAAAATAGCTTCTCCACGGCACGCGCAAACAACGCGTTATAGAGGGAGATCACCAGACTGCGAAGGCGCATGTACATATCGATCCAGACCGGCGGCCAACCGATTCCGCCAGGCGCGAACCGTATGGCCAGAGCCCCGCAGTGGCAACCCCTGTTTGCCTGTTCTCACCTTTCGGCTGAGTTGTGAAGAATCCCATCACCCAATCAATTCGCTGCTGGAGCGAGTGGCGTCGCCAACAAAAACTGCATGGCAACTTCGCCCTCGCCGACGCGCGAATGCAGGCCAACAGGGTGATTCTTCCGGCGCGCTTCCACAGCATCGCAGCAGCCAGACGCCTCGCCAACGAGGCTCAGATCACCCAGGCCGGCGATGCCTGGCAGGTGCGGTTGACCGATAGCGGGTTGAGTTTTTTCTGGCCAAGCGAGCCGGATCAAAACCTGTACTTTGTCATCGAGCAGGAATTCTCGACAGCCAACCCACACCACTACACCACCACACCCATCCGCCTGTCGCCGGAGAGCACCGTGCTGGATGTCGGCGCGTGTGAGGGGCTATTTGCATTTCGCACGCTCAAGAAATGCCTGGTCAGGCGAGTGGTCTGTTTTGAGCCAAGCGAGCGGATGGCCGGACTGCTACAGCGCGGCGCCGAGGCCAACGACCTGGACGATGACATCGCCATTGAACGCAGTGGCGTCGGCAACCAGACCGGCCGGGCGCGAATGGTCACCGGTGAGAACCCGGACGCCGGTTATCTCGAATACCTCCCTAGCGGCGAACCGCACGCTGACGCCGTGCCGGTCACAACCCTCGACGACTACTGCCGCAGCCACCACCTTACACTTGGCCCGGACGACCTCATCAAAGCCGACGCTGAAGGTGCCGATCTGGACGTATTGCTCGGTGCTAGGGAGCAGATTCGCAACGGCGCACCGCAACTCGCCATTACGACCTATCACGTGGACGACCACGCCGAACGGATGATTGCGTGGCTGCGCGAGATTCGGCCGGATTATTCGCTACGGCTCAAGGGCTTTTCATTTTGGACCGCCAAGCCGCGCCCTGTGCTGTTGCAAGCCTCGACGCTCCGATGAGCGACTCACCCCCAATGATCGTCGGGCTCGGTGAGGCGCTTTACGACATGCTGCCAAGTGGCCCAGAGCTTGGCGGCGCTCCTCTTAACGCCGTTGTACAAGCTCACCAACTCGGAACCCTTATCGGAGGCAACGCGGCAATAGTAGTCAGTCGCATCGGCCGTGATACACTTGGCCAAGCGTTGCTCGGCGAACTGGCCTCACGCGGAATAGACACCTCGTTCATTCAAATCGATCCCGACGCTCCAACCAGTACCGTCAAAATCACACTGCATGGAACCGAGCCGGAATACGAAATTATCCGCGATGTCGCCTGGGATCGGCTCTCTTGGGATGATTCACTGGCTGGCTTGGCCAGACGTTGTGATGCAGTTTGTTACGGCACCATGTCACAACGTACAGAACTAGCCCACTCAACAATTCAACAGTTCGTCAATACGGCCACTCAAGCAGTCCGGTTGCTCGATCTAAACCTTCGCCAGGACTACTTTTCTGTTGAGGTGCTTAAGACCAGTTTCCGCGCCGCCTCGATCGTCAAGATGAATGAAGAGGAACTGACGATTGTCGCCTCACTCCTCGGTCTCGGCCAAACGTCAGAGCCCATTCCAAGGCTCATCGATCAATTCGAACTCGACCTGTTCGTACTGACACGCGGTAAACTCGGCACTGCACTGCACACCACCGACTCGATTGTGCTTGGCCAGGCGGCACAATTCGAACTCGAACCGAACGCCGACTCGGTCGGCGCCGGTGATGCGTGCAGCGCAGCGGTTCTGCACGGTATGATTCGCGACTGGCCACTGCAAAAGACGGCCGACCTGGCCAACCGACTCGGGGCCTTCGTCGCCTCCCGAAAGGGTGCCACCCCGATACTCCCCGCCGAATTACTGCGGAGCGGTAATAGCTGATTCCCGCTTTACACCGGAGCGGCTTGCACTCAGTCTCCCGGCCTCGCGCAGCGCACGTCGCGTGTCTCCACGATGAGCAAGGATAAAAAAGACGATAAGGATTCAATGAGCAAACTTGAGGAACTATTTCTCAAGTCGCGAACGATCATGCTGTACGGCGAGATCAACCAGAAGGTAGCCCGCGAATTCTGCACCAAACTGCAACTACTCGCCTCCGAGTCGGACGACGACATCACGGTGTATGTCAACTCGCCCGGTGGCCACGTGGAGTCGGGTGACAGCATTCACGACATGATCAAGTTCGTGAAGCCGCGCGTAAAAGTCGTCGGCACCGGCTGGGTCGCCAGCGCCGGTGCGCTCATCTACGCCGCCCCGCCGGTCGAGGATCGCTTCAGCCTACCGAACACCCGTTACATGCTGCACCAGCCCAGCGGCGGCGTCGGTGGCCAGGCATCGGACATCAGCATTGAGGCGGAACAGATCGTTAAGATGCGCGAGCGACTCAACCAGATTTTTGCCGACCAAACCGGCCAGCCGATCGAGACAATTGCCAAAGACACCGACCGCAACTTCTGGATGACCCCGGAGGAGGCAAAAGAGTACGGCCTCGTCGGGAAAATCATCCAATCGAAAGACGAGTTGTAAGCCGCATCCGCGGGCTACGGGTTGGCTGGCGTCACCAGCCTGAAAAACCGCTCACGACTAACCCGCGGAGAGATCGTGCGTGACACCTTCCCGCTCGTTTTTGGAAAAAAATTACTCAAAGGCTGCCACGCTTGATCAAGCGACAGGCTGGCTTCCAGCGAATAACTCCTCCCCTGCACTCCTGTAAAACTCACCCGCAGCATGCCATTGCCCAAGCGCGTCACGGTCAGGACTAAGTCATCCGCCGGCTTTGCCAAGCCGGAATTGTCGCTGCCTGGGCTGCCTCCGGGAATTGTGCCCACTCGGAAACCAAGCTCACTGTCGGTATCTAGGATCAACGACAAACCCAAGCCATCGGCATGCTGCGGCCAAGGCGCGGCGTCATCATAAGTGACACTTAGCACCGGTGCGCCGATCCCGGCCGACAACGTGATCGTCTCCCCCTCGTTGGCCAGCCTACCATCGAAGACTCCATCAACAACCAAGCCGGGATAACGGATTTGCAGCGCGGCTTGGTTTTTGCCGACTAGAAAAAGCTCACCAGGTGCAAGGATGCTTCCCTCGGGAAAAACAAACTCGATGCCACTCGTGAAAAATAAACCACCCAAGTCCAGCGTCGTTTCGCCAACATTTTTTAACTCGAGAAACTCCAGATCGCCGGCGCTCACGTCCGCTTGGCCAAGTGGGTGGTACATGATCTCGTTGAATGCCAGACCCGCGTGAAGGTCGCCCAGATTTGGTTCGCCGGCGACGAACTCCACCGGCGACGACCAGTGGCTCCACGCCATCGTGCCGTTGCGCATCCGCACGCGGGCGCGATAAGTGCCGCCCTTGCGGATGACGGTTTGCGGGACAGCCACGGTTCCGACGAACTCATCAGCCTCCAGTTTCCAAACCGGGTTGACCTCGTATTTCCACGGTTGGCCAAGCTCGAAAAACGGCGTCTTTGGATTGGACACCTCCGCCAGCCGCCATTGGATGCCGGTGAACTTGCTACTGTTGCTTGACCGACCCGGTGCAAAGGAAGTGCTTTTGAACCGCAGCTCGTTCAACGGAAAACCGTTCGGGCCGACATGGGTGATCGTCGGCGTCCCAGGTATGTCAGTGAACCTAGCCTCGTACTCTAGATAGTTGTAGCCGTAGCCGTGCGGATCACCGTCACCGATGCTCCAACGCCCAGTGTCGGTATCGGTCATAAACTCGAGCATGTGCTGCATCATGCCCTCGTGATCCTTACTCTTGAGCCGTCGCGTCCACGTGCCGCCGCGGTTGTTTTGGCTCTTCGGCGAAACATAAAACTGCCCACGATGACTACCAGCTGTTCGAGGATGGTAATTCCACATGAACTGATCAACATCAACAAAAGTCAACGGGGCGCCCGGCGGATTGATGAAGCGCGCATGCTCGTCGATGAACTGGCCGATTTGACCGCCGGTTGGCGAGTCATCGTCAAGCAGCAGGTCGAGTAACTCGCGGGCGCGGTTCTTGAACTCGATTTTCAGCGTCTCGTGCCGGCTAAGGCAACGCTCAATGTTGATCGATCCCTGCCAATGTGTCTCCGGGATGATCAACATGTCCAGATCCCAAGGCACCGGATACCAGTGGTCGTCCGGGTGGTGGTAAAACACCTTGTTCCACCCTTCGCGAATATCCACGTTACTGATGATCCGGTTCACGCAGCGAAATGTGTAGTACGTCGGCAGATGGAGATGATCGCGCCACCACTGGAGCGACTGCGAGCGACTGTAGCCACTGCGGAAGCTGTTCCAGTCCGATGAACTGATGGATTGCGTCGGGCCTTGGTTGCGCTTGTCGCCGTTACCGCTCTCAATCTTATACACATTGCCATCCGGCAAGCCGCGCTCATCGAGAAACCGGCTGTCAGTATGCTCGACGTACAGGTAAAGGCCCCATAGGTCACCCTCGTATTGGCCGTTGCGCGAACTGGTCGGCGCCTCCTCAGCGTCGTCAATTACACGAAAATGGATGAAGTGAGTCTCGGGCGCCAGGCCACCGGCCAAATTGTACAACTTGAAACCGATTGCCTCCTCCATCCCGGCCATACCGCGATTGACCGGCATCCACGGCGCAGCACAACCATTAAGGTTGATCGTCCTCTTTGGTTGCTTGTACTTCCTGCCGTAATTATCCCGCGCCTGCAAACCGTGCGCACGGTTGAAATACAGGCGCCATTTGTTCTTCCCAGAAACGTAGGTGGAAAACTCACCACGATTCCGGAACTCAATGTGATCATAGACCTTGCCGTCGTAAATCAACGTCCCCTTGAAATGCACCGTGTCGAATGAGCCATTGTATTGCGAATTGATGACGTCATTGCTATTTGCAATCAGATGGTAAGTCGGCAGTGAATCCATTACGCTTGATGGGAAGGTTTCCTTTTGTTCGCCTACGCGATTCGAACCAGCCCAAGTCGGCATGCCATTATAACAGAAGTAGGCGAAGTTTGGCTGTTCATCGTCGGCATAAGGCAAAGTCACCGAGTTGCCCAACTTATCTTCAACCCGGATTCGATAACGCACGAGGGTGCGGTGCTTCTGCACACTTCTTGGAATTAATGCAGAAAAATTCAAGTCATCCACCGTAGCATCTCCATCTGATCCCCCATCGGCCATCGGTAACTCCAACCACCCTTTTTCATAGCTCCCGTCAGTTTTCCGGATATAGCTCCCGGGCTGAACCGCTTGATAAGACAGCGTCACTGAGGCGACTCCATCGGGATCAGTGATCTTGGCAGAGACGCGCAACGGTTCATTCGCGCGCGGCTGCTCCGGGTCGTGCCTGACCTGTCGGGTTTGCGGCGGTGCGTTGACAGTGTACACAGAATTAACTGCAGCGGGAGTCGGTGTTCCCGAAACTTCGCTGGGATCAGGTGTGCGCAACTCGGCATCGATCGAGAAATCGCTGCTACCCAGCGTGGTGTTCAGCGCATGGATGGCGATGATGTTTTTGCCCGGTTGCAGGAGTTTATCCGGATTCGAAATCAAGAACTCCTCCCACGCAGCCTCGTGGCTATTCGCAAACGAGTTGTAACGGAGCACACCTCCTGGGACGCTAACACGTGCGACCTCCTTGTCGTTGATCCATATCACCGCACCATCGTCCACGTATACGCGCAATGCCAACCGCGCTGGAATCTCGTTCACCTTCACATCGAATACTCGGCGAAGATATACGGATGAAAAGTTGTTCTGCATCGAGATTGTAGTGCTGTCGTCGCCATCGCCGTAGCCAATTGGCGCCCGACCGTTTTTCCAAGTGTTGTCTTCGTTGAAATTGAGCTTTCGCCAGGCCGATCTCGGTGAAGACGCCTCGCTACTGCCTGCGCGGTATCGCCAGCGCGATTGGCCCGAGGCAATGAAGGTGACAGGTTCACTGGCAGACGCTCGAAGACCAGAAGAACGCCATGAACCACCCAGGTCGTTGTCGAGTGAGGGATGGATCAACTCCATCGAAGCGCCTGCACCACTCGCTGCAGTTGGCCAGGGAAAACCAGAGCCGTAACCCACCCGGTCAACGCTCTGATCGGCCACATCACGTAGTGTCAATACTTCACCATTTGAGAGACGATTGATGTACGGCCCGAATACAACCGACGCACTTAGCTTGAACTTGCGCCGAAGTTCCGCCGGGTTTTCGGCGAGGACCAGATAGCCGCCTGACTCAAGAGTCGTGTTCGCCGGAAAGGTGTATTTTATGCCGTTGGAAAAACGCCAGCCAGACAAGTCGATGCTCTTTCCGCCGGGGTTATGAAGCTCGACAAATTCAATCGCATCCGTTTTTGGATCGGCGTCATAATGAATCTCGTTGATGACGACCTCGCCCAAAACCGTGCCTGAGCAGATGAACGCAAGCTCAGCAATGGTTCGAAGCCGAAAACAACTCATCGGCGCGCTACGGGTTGGCTGGTGTCACCAGCCTGAAGAACCGCTCAGGACTAACCCGCGGAGAAATCGTGCGTGACACCTTTGCGCTCGTTTTTGGAAAAAAATTACTCAAGGACTGCCACTCTTGATCAAGCGCCAGGCTGGCTTGCAGCGAATAACTTCGACCCTGCACTCCTGTAAAACTCACCCGCAGCATGCCGTTGGGCAAACGAATGAGCCCCAGCTTCAAGCCGCTCTCTGTATCGTGGGGATCGGTTCCAGCGGCGTACTCTTGCAAGTTGGTCAAGCGATCCGCATCGGCATCAAGCAACGCATCACCCGCGTCCAGCGAGTCGAACCCTTGAGCCGTCTCCCAACTATCCGGCATGCCGTCGAGGTCGCTGTCCTTCTCGTCACCTGGTTTGGTCCAATTGTTCGAGCTATTGCCGTAGGCTGATAGGTTGATGCGCTGGATCGGCACACCTCCCTGCCCTGGCATCACCGGCCAGGGAGCGGTGCCGCTGTACTTCACCTTTTCGACAAGGATGTACGGCACCAGGCCAATATTCGGCGGCAGCATCTGCGGCGCATCCGGACGCAACAGCTGCAAACTCTCGCCCGCATTGTTCAGACGCCCATCAAACGGTCCAAGCACCTGTATTGCCTTGTCGAGTTCGTACTGTGCGCGCAATTGCGATAGCTCGATGCCACCCACGTACAACGACTCGCCCGCCGGCAGCATGAAGTCGGGCGGAAATGTGAACGAGATCGCATTGGCCAGTTCCCAAGTGTTGCTCGGATTGGCTGGATCAAAGAACGACACGGTCACATCGGAAATATTTTTTAACACCACGTACTCGGCCAAGCCTTCGGCTGGCGCGTACATGATTTCGCTAATAACAATCGGACCAACCAATGGACCGGTGTTTGGCGCGCCTTTTCCGGCACGGAATGACGCCAAAAGCGAGGGATCCTGCCCTGCGCGAACAGGCGAACCAAGTGACAGGTCAGCCATCGCAACGAACGGTCCGGTGCCATTCGGAAAACGACCGAGCGACACACCGTTGGCCGACGGTCCGAAGTCAACCTTGTCCGCAAAACGTGCCGGTTCGCCGTCCAGATCAACCTCGGTGAGCCAGACCTCGTCTCCACGCGCGGAACTCAACGAAAAAGCGCTGTCGCCATTCTCGAGCAGGAAAGACTGTTCGTAAAAAACGACATAACCGCCTGGCGAAATGGTGGTGTCGTCCGGGATGCGGTATTTTCGCAGGTTGTTGGCGCTGTCACTGAGGAACCATCCACCGATATCGACCGGCACTTGGCCTAAGTTGTGCAGCTCGATGGCATCCTCGAGCGGTAAGTCGGAGTGCGCGAGCACCTCGTTGATGACGACTGTTGGCGCCCGACCAATTCCATCGCCCGGGGTGCCGTGGTAGCGAATGCTTGAGTTCCAGTTGACGGCGTTGTTCAGATCGAGTTGCGGATTGATTACCTCGAGCGAACTGCCGTTGCCATCGGCACGACCGGGCCAGTCGCCGCTGTCGGCGTAGTCCACCTCAAACACCCGGTCGCCATCTCCGTCGATCAGAGCAATTGTCTCGCCTCCATTTTTCAACCGGCCCTCGAACTGGCCGTCGGCAAGACGGATGCCCGCCGCGCCGTATCGCGAGAGGAACGCCTCGCGATTTTTTGCCACGACGATTCGTTCACCCGAAGCAAGCGACAGGTTGCCAAAGCGGTAAGTAATGCCTCGATCGAATTGTGCATCGCGCAAATTCACCTCACTACTGCCGGCGTTAAGCAACTCGACATACTCGAACGCATCGCCGCCGATCGGATTGTACATGATTTCGCTCAAGCTCAAATTGCCCTTGAGCGGCGACACAGCAGAAGGATCAATCAATATGGCATAGTCAAAGCCAATACGGATCGACTGCGGTTGCTCCGTCGCGAGGAACAGGCCGCCGGTGACCGCCGGTGTGTCGGCGAAGATCACCGAGCGGTGCAGTACCTCCCACGCTTCATCGACCTTCCATTCGAACACCAGCGTGTCGCCCTCTCGTACAATTCGCACCGCGATCTGCTCGAGCGAGATGGTCTGCGTCTTGAGCGTGGTGGCAGTGCCACTGCGGCTCACCTTGCGAACCATTAACCTTGTTCCGTCGTTGAAGCCAACGGTGTAGCGCGTCGCGCCCGACCCCTCGCCGATCACCGTCATCAGGCCGGCATCGTAGTCTCCGTACTGTCGCGAAACCAAACGCAGCTTGGCCTGCAATGCCCAGTCGGACTTGGACGGCAACGGGCGGTTGATGAACGGGTACTGCGGATTGGCCTTGGCCAACGGCTTGGCTGCGGTATCGAGCACCTGCAGCTCGAGCCAGCCGGGTACATCGTCAAGCGAGTACCACGCATCCGGCGAAAAATTACGGCGCGGCTTGACGTTTGCAGAAGACCAATAGTCTTGGAGTATCGGCTCAGCAAAACCGCTGAAGCCGGTTGTGCCGTATACTGCGGCCTCGCGTTCGACTTGCGAGACCTTGCCCAACTCGTCGGTCACCTTGACGGTGAAGCCATACAGGCCGGGCCGCGTGAACACCGCCTCGGCCCGCGCTTGGCCTAACGGCCTCAATTCGATCTCCCCAAGGTTGCTCGCCGACCAGTCGAACACCAGGGCCTGGCCCTCTGGATCGTATGACTCACGGGCGTCTAGCTTCAGCACGCCGTCCGTCAGGACATTCCACGAGGCCGGTTGAGACTTGAGGACCGCCACCGGCGCAGCGTTGACAGACTTGTTGATTTTGATTTCATCCTGACTGCGGAGGTTGCCCCATTGGTCGGTGCCGAGCACCTTGACCGTTTGCCCGCCTTTGTGGAGTTGTATGCCGTTGATGGCCCAGGTGGTGAGGCCGGTCCAAACTGGCTTAGCCTCGGGGTGTCCTTCCACTCGAAGTTTGATCACGCCGTAAGGCGAAGTGCCCTTCAGGTCGACACGGTCGCTGGCAAAATTCATCGCACCACCCTGGTTGGTGGTGATCTCGAATTTCTTGCGCGAGTAGTTTGTACCCAACTCGCTTTTGACCGTGTTGCGGCGCGCGGAGAAGAAGGATTTGTACTCGCTGGCCCGCGACGAGTAGGAGCTGCTCACCCGCTCCTCGGCGGCAAGCCATGCGTTCATGCGCGGTGAGTTGTAGGTATAGTTCTCGGTAAACTCGGCAAGGTAAGAGTAGAAAAGCCGCTTGTTGTAGGGCTTAACGATATAGCTGCTGAAACCAGGCATTCCCTGGTATAGCCTCGATGAGGCATTGCCGTATGCCAGGTCGCTATCCCAGTGCAGGAACTGGAATTTGCCGTCGTCATGCCGTTGGTAAAAATAGCCGTTCTTGCCGCGTCTGAGCGAGAAGGAGTCCCAGTCATCGATGTAGCCGCGTACCATTGACATGATCATCGTTTGGTGTGGATCCACAAGCCGCTCGATCTGCTCTTGCTTGTAGGATGTTCGGACGGTCTTGAACAGGTTGATTAATGCGCTGTAGTCATCCTCCCACTCGTTGGTGCGCTTCATCCACTCGGATCGGTAACGCCCCGGGTTGTCACTACTTTTATAACTCCAGTCGGCATTGCGACTCTGCCGATCCCAACTGTCTGTAAACCACCACTCGTCGTCGATGCGGTAGAGGTTGCCCTTGACACCGTCGGTGAAGTTTCGGCTCAGGAAATCATTGGCAACCGGCTCGACCTCCTCACGCATTTGCGGTGAACTGCTGTTGACCGTGAACCAGATCATCTCGTTCTCGTTCACCACATGCCCCATCAGGTAAAGCATGTAGCGGGTTAGGCGATTTCGGCTGACACGGCCATTGGCATCGTCGTCCCATGAGAGCTTGTACTTCCCACGGAAACGCCGGTCGTTGGGCATTTTCCACTTGCCCCGGTTCAGGTTGTTGCCGCGCGTCCACGGGCTGCCGCTGTTGCGCATCTCGCAGTTGTATCGAATATCCTTTTCGTTTGAGATGAATGTGGCATTGAAGTAATGATTGGAAAGACGCGGAAATTTGTACTTGTACTTGGAACTGCCGCCGTTGCTGACCGCCCCCATATCGTAGTCGGAAACCACCAGGCGCACGGTTCGCAGGTCTGTCTTGGGCTTGCGGTTGTCCACAACGTACAACGCCGGCCGATCCGGCCCCCACTTTGGTTGACTGTGGCTCGTCCCCGCCTCGGTTCGGGCCTCCACGTAAAACTGCACGCGCCGACCGTTGCTTCGGTACTCGGTCAGTGTGCCGGTAAAAACACCGTCGCCAGCCACCTCGTCTCCGCCACGGCTGCCGTCGTCGTACATTGTCTTGGTTTTCCAGGAACCGGTGTTATTCGAGGAATCGGCGCGGTGGCGCACGCTAACCGAGGACAGCGGATCGACTGATGTGATACGTGCGGTGACACGCACCGACTGGCTCGACGTTGGCACAGCTGGGCTGTGCAGCAGTTCATCCACCTGCGGAGGCGTGTTGGCGGCAAACGTCGAGTTGCGTTTGCCGGGTGTGCCGAGGTTCTCCGGGATCTCGACCAGGAAACTGCCAGCGACGCTTTTGTCCCATGTCCATGCGATCAGCCTTGGGTTGCCCCGAACCCAGCGGGCCTTAAACTTGATGGTGAGATCATCATTGCGGCGAACATCAGCACTCATGTCGATCTCCATCCGGTTTGGTCTATTGTCCCCACGCCCGTCAGAGATGAGATGTAGTTGCTGACCGTTCATGTATGTCGCCCAGTGGTTACCCTGAGCCAGCCAACCGTTGGCACTTCGATTGTTGGTGGACATCTTGTTCGCGTTTGTGAGGACGTTCTTCTTGGTCCTGGAACTGATGGCTTGGATCTCTGACAAAACAATCTCGGAGTCTCCGACTAGGTGCATATGAAACTCCCGGTAATCGGTGGCGCCACCCATCGTTTTTAACTGCCGCCACCGCCCGGTGGCAGTGTATTCACGAAAACTGCTTTTGGCTGTTTCATCGCTGTCGCGCCAGGCCGACGGCAGTCGGTTGTCCGCCCACGGGTTGACCAATTCCATGCTGCTGCCACCGCCCTTGGTCCAGCCGGGCCAGTTGCCGTGGTTGCTGTATTCGAGCTCATCGGCAAGGTTGCCGTGGGCGTCCTCAAGCCGCAGCAACTCGCCCGGGTTGCTCAACTCCCCGTCGTAGTTTCCGAGTACGTTATTTAACTTGTATACCCGCCGGACATAGTCGGTGTCCGCGGCAATCACCAGGTGGCCGCCCGCCGCGATGGATGCCCCGGATGGGAAAGCAAAATTGACCCCATCGACAAAACGCCAGCCTGACAGGTCGATCGCCTCAGTGTCGCGGTTAAATAACTCGATGTACTCGCCGCTGCGATGATCGCTCGGCGGGTTGAACATCACCTCGTTGATGACCACGTTCTCGTGCCGTGCCGGGTTATTGCCACGCCCCTTCGTATCCTTGGCAACAGTGAACCATTCGTTGCCACCCTCCGGAAACGCCTGCACCGAGCCCTCGCCTTCGGGACGGTCGAGCAGTTCCCCCTGCAACACCGAGTTGCCATTGAGCAGGTAAATCGGCATTTGGCCCCTCGCCTCGAAGTCCACCGCGACAACGTTCCTGCCGAGGCCCGGTGCTTGACCAAGCAGCGGTGTGCGGTCGGAAAAATCACGTCTCGTGGCCAGTGACAAGCCGTCCAGATTCACGGCACCGTCATCGCCGTTGTAAACCTCAACCCAGTCGATGGCACCCTCGCTGGTGTAGTGTACCTCGTTCAGTCGAAGTGCTTGGCCAAGCGACGCGCGGCTCATGTTCGCCGTACCCGGCGTGGCATCAGAGAACAGAAACCACTCGGAGCCTCCGCTAGGCTTGCGGCCGATCGTGCGGCCGTCCAACGCCACATCAGCCCGGATCGCCGTCACCACGGTCTTGCCGTCCGGCTTCGTCACATAAACCGTCACCGGAGACTTGACGCTGAGTCGGGCGGCCGTGAACGAAATCGTGGCCAGCGAGCGGGCCTCAATTTTCAACGACCTCGAGACCTTCCTCTTGTCGAGATCGCCGGAGTCATCACTGAGATAATACCCCCGAAGATCGATGACTTTGTCGGTTGGATTGTAAAACTCGATGTAGGCGTCCTTGCCGGCGGTGGGATGGATTTCGTTGATGACAACCCCCTTGGCCGCCGGGACCGATGCGCTCAAACGACAGCCAAAAACGATGTCCGAGCTGGTCGTGTTCGTCTGGTGCACCTCAACCGCCAGCACGTTCGAGCCGTTTTTCAATTCACCGGGGGCGATCGTCACAACGCCCTTTTCCTCGGCGGCATTGGTAACGGTCGCGGACGTCCTGGTGGTAAAGCTCACCGCCCCACCCGGCATGCGCGAGCGGCCCACCTCCGAGCCGTTGAGGTAATAAACCGCACCGTCATCGACAATCTGGTCAATCGTCAGCGTGACCTCACCAGGATCCCCATTGTAGGTGAACTGTTTCCTGAAGTAGTAGCAGAGCTGGCTTCCCTTGTTGATTTCTGTCTTGATTCCTGGATCAGGCAATGCGGAATTTTCCAAGCCAAGCAGGCCGGAGCCGGACTTCCAAGAAGCATCACTGTAAGTCGTTCTGCGCCACGCCGTACCGAGATTCCTATTTTCGTCGTTGTACTTCCAACGATCGCCGTAATCTAGGAGCACGATGCCAGACGACAGGTTCACCTCCGGGCTGGCCACCGGCGTCTCCACACCAAGGATCGGGTCCCCGCCCGGCGTGCCGCCCGCCCGTTGGCTGAACGACCAGTTGCGCCCGTCGTCCACCACAAGATCCGAGTTCTGAAGCACCAGCGTGTGGCCTGTTCCATCGGCAGCGACCGGCCACTTGCCGCGATCGCTGTAGCCCAGCGTGCAAACCGGCACGCCATTTTTATCCCTCACCACGATGCGACCACCCTCGTTGGGCAGGCTGCCGGTCCACGGCCCAAACACCTTTACGCTGGACGGAATGCCATACTGTTGCCGAAACGATCCTGGATCAATATTGCTCAGGATGATCTTTTGCCAATGACCGAGGAACGCGTCGTCCGCCCTGTTTCCGTCGAACGAAGGAAAATCCAACTCAACGTCGCCCCGCAGTTTCCAGCCGGCAACGTCGAACGGCGTGGCGGTAATATTGGACAGCTCGATCCATTCCGGCGCATCGCCGCGCGGGTTGTACATGACCTCATTGATCACGACCTGATCCGCTCGCGCGCCGAATGCCGCCAAGCCAGCCCAGACGACGGCTACCCTGTATAAAAAATTGTTCATCAAAAACCGTTCCCTTGTACGAGACCAAAACAAGACAAGTTTCGGAGGCAACAAGAAATACAGCAACCCGTGTGCCGAGGCGATTTGTAGCTGGTTTTCAGGAATTGAAAACCGTTTTTTTACCAATACGCGCCCTGTCCACGCATCCGGTGTGCCATAGGCACAGCGTTTGTCAGCGTGCTGGCGAACGCTCAGGGGCATCAGCAGCGTTCACTTTGGGGAGATGCTCCCGTAGCTCAGCGATCGTGCCTTTGTGCTCCAGCTTGGCGGCGAGGTTGTGCCACTCGTGCGGATCGGCAGCCCGATCGTACAGTTCCTCGTCGCCGTTGGCGTAGCGGATGTAGCGCCAGTGCACGGTGCGGATCGTGTGGTCGTTTTGGTGAAATGTCGTGATCGCCGGGTGCGGCCATGCCGCGTCTGGTTTCCGCAGTAGCGGCACGAGTGAATGGCCCTCGAGCGTTTGCGGCGGGCTGGCTAGGTCGCAAAGTTCGTTGAGCGTCGGGTACAGGTCGATCAGTTCAACCGGACGCGAGCAGTTGCCATTGCCTAGGCTGGGGCCGGCAAGAATCAAAGGCACTCGGGTGGACTCCTCCCACAGCGAGCGCTTAGCCCAATGCTGTTTCTCGCCGAGGTGCCAGCCGTGGTCGGACCACAGGACAACCACAGTGTCCTTCGCATGGGCGCTGGCGTCGAGCGCTTCCAGCATCACGCCAACACAGTGATCGACAAACTCGGTGCAGGCCAGGTACGCCGCGACGGCGTTGCGCCAGTTACCGGACGCCAGCACCGACTTGTGGTTGAGCGGTGTGTTGTGCATGTACTGTGTAATCTGCAAACCGGCTGGCGGCAAATCGGCAAG
>Ga0209753_1000062_pt1 | contig 36304 bp, 33 predicted proteins | sample METZYME_3_550m_FD_187550 | JGI IMG/M metagenome (GOLD analysis project Ga0209753, IMG submission 187550) | Marine microbial communities from oxygen minimum zone in mesopelagic equatorial Pacific - METZYME_3_550m (SPAdes) (version 2) | ecosystem: Environmental > Aquatic > Marine > Oceanic... | reverse complement strand
ACGAGTGCGGAGTCTGACCGCGCGGTGTGATAATCTCACCGGCGTTTTCCCGGACACTGACTGCACAGAACGCGATGGTAGATCCATTACTCGACGTACCCATCGTCTGCCCAACCATGCAAGTTGAAAACGCATGGATCGACCACAACGGCCACATGAATATGGCCTATTACCTGCTCATTTTCGATCGGTGCCTGGACTTCGTATACGACCACCTCAACATTGGCGTCGCATACGTCGAAGCATCGGGCGGCTCATGTTTCTCGCGTGAAGTACAAGTTAACTACCTCCAGGAATTGGTGGCTGGGGATCCCGTAAGGGTGACGTTTCAGCTCATGGACTGCGATGAAAAACGTCTGCACTTCTTTCAACACATGTACCACGACGATGACGATTATCTTGCCGCGACCTCCGAACAGCTCGCTCTTCACGTCGATATGAATCAGCGTCGCACCACCCCGCTACCCAAAACGGTGCAACAGCAACTCAACGAGCTAATGCGAACGCACAAAACACTTCCCAGACCACTGCATGCGGGTGGCCAGATTGGTATCCGTCGGAGCCGATGACAGAATTACAGCAATCACGCTTGCAGCCATCCAGCAAAATCTGGGAAATTAAACTCTGCAACGAACAAGCGAGGACCGTGAGATGGCGTACGAACAAATAGTTACAGAAATCGTGGATCGAGTTGGTGTGCTCCGTCTCAATCGTCCCGAAAAACTCAATGCGTGGACAAGTCAAATGGCAGCCGAGATCCAGGATCAGATTACCGTCTGGAACAACGACTCTGGTATCGGTGCGATTCTGGTAACGGGAGAAGGTCGAGCGTTCTGCGCAGGGGCAGACATTGGCGTGTTCTCAGAACGGGTCGAAACGAACCGGGACGGCCAGGGTGAACAACTTGGGCGGGGTGGTTACAGTTTCCCTGACTTTATTCGTGAATCAAAACCGACGGTGGCCGCAATCAACGGCTATGCGGTGGGTGTCGGGCTCACAATGATCCTCCCTTTCGACATTCGCATCGCGTCAACCAGCGCCCTACTAAGTATTCGGTTTATCAAGATGGGTTTAATGCCTGAACTTGGATCAACCCGTCTTCTCGCGGAGCTCGTGGGCCTAGGCAACGCCACCGACATGTGCCTGACGGGCAGAATGGTTTCGGCGGACGAAGCGGCCAACATGGGGCTTGTAAGCGCAGTAACGGAACCAGACGAACTTTTCAATACCGCGCTCGCGAAGGCTACCGAAATTGCCAATAATTCAACGCCCGCGGTGATGATGATCAAGGAACTATTACGCAAGAACCCCATGGACCGTGACCTCGAAGCGGTCATGGAGCGCGAGAGCCTCCGTGATCAAATCGCACGCCGTCTTCCCGATCACGCCGAAGCGGTGAGTGCATTCATTGCGAAACGCGACCCGGAGTTCAACAAGAAAGACTGAACAACTTATCAGTCTCGTGATCTCACGAAATTGGTCTAGTATCCTTCAAGATCCCCGTAACGATTGCGGTGAAAATTCACGTCGCCCAATGTCTGCTCCGTCACCGCGGCGCGTTTGATGAAAAAGCCGATATCGAATTCATCTGTCATTCCAATGCCACCGTGCATCTGAATACCTTCTCGCGACACGGTGTGAAAAGTCTCACCGACTTTAGCCTTCGTCAGGCTTGCTAGCTTCGCGATTTCACTCGCGTCTCGCTCTTCGTCCAACGCGGTCAACGCTTCCAAAACAACCGACTTCGAGAGCTCAACCTCGCAGAACATGTTGGCTGCCCGATGTTTGAGCGCCTGAAAGGAGCCAATGGGAACACCAAATTGCTCTCGATCCTTCAGGTACTGAACGGTTCGTTCGAAGCATTCCTGAGTACTGCCCAACATTTCCGCGGCGATCCCGATCCGTCCGATATCTAACGTCGGATCAAGAATATCCGCACCTTTACCTTCGTCACCAATTCGAGCTTCACTCGTGACTGCCACGTTGTTGAAATCAATATTGGCAGCATTACGGCTGTCAACCATCCTCGTCCGTGTCACTGACACTCCTTCGGCTTCTCGTTCGACGAGAAAAAGCGTCAACCCCTCACGTTCGCCCGGCGAACCCGCCGTTCTCGCCACGACGATCAGCTGATCCGCGACATGCCCGTCCAATACAAATTTCTTGGACCCTGAAATCGTATAGCCATCACCCGACGCCGATGCTGAAGTAGCAATCCCATAAGGATCATGTCGATGCGACTCCTCCAAAGCCAGGGCGAGCAGAAGTTCACCCGCCACAACTTTTGGAAGAATCTCAGTTTTCTGATCAACCGAACCGCCAATGTTCACCGCCGTACCACCGAGCCACACGCTGGCAAAGAGCGGGCTCGCCGACAGGGTTCGTCCTGTTTCTTCCGTGATGACACCGAGTCCCTTGTACCCGAAGCCAATCCCACCGTGCTCCTCAGGGAAGGGTGCTCCTGCAAATCCGAGTTCGGTCATCGCCGACCATGTTTCTCGATCAAAACCGTCCGCATTGTCTTCGTCCCGAAGCCGACGGAGTTGATCAATCGGCGCCTTATCCGTACAGAAGGACTTTGCCATGTCTTTAAGCTGGTTTTGTTCTTCATTGAGAATCATCGGCATCTTATTTCCCCTCGTATCATTTTGACCGCCGTGCTCCACGTGCGGCTCTGTATCATATTCAACTGTGTTCGCGAATTGCACCTTCGTCGATCGATGACTCGACCAGGCCAACACGTGCGCCAGGCCGTGATTTCGACCCGGCAATTTGCATACCCTTCCCCAATGCCCAAAATGCTTGGTCTGGTAATGGAATCAGACTCTTGCAGCGGCGGTCAACCGCCCCACCACGTTTATGCGTCTTCTGTTAACGAGCGGACTTCCACCTGACTTTTGATAACGTGCTCTTGCGTTTCGTGCTAATGCAATAATCACACTAACGATGTCGCTGGCCGAATCACAATCCCGGTTGGGCGCTACGTTACCCGACGGCTGCATCGAGGCGGTCAGCGTTCCAGGTTATCAAGCCATCAAGCTCGCCCCCATCAACGGAGGTTTCCCGATCGGCCCGCTTCCCAAGGCCGTAATGAACGCCATTACAAAAGATCCAGCTTACTGGACTTTTTGCTAGGGCAGCGGAATCGCACTGACGCCTCCTATGTCTATACGACTCTATCCAAGGAATTTGCACTTTAGACCTTGCGCGGTTTGACTCGACTGGCGGCAATCGGTTTCGAACCGAAACCAAGTAATCGATGGTTTCGACATTAACTCGAATCAAGTTACTCTTTCGACGTGATCTTTGACTCGAATCCTGGAGGTAGTCGTGAGCCTATATAAAGAAATTCTCTACGAAATAAGCGGTTCAGTGGCAGTTTTGACGATGAACCGACCCGATACATTAAATGCCTTGACCGATCTGACGCAGGCAGAAATCAGGCATGCGCTTGGGGAATCGGAAAAGAACGCCGACGTTATCGGCACGGTGCTTACCGGTGCCGGTCGTGGGTTTTGCTCCGGCGTCGACATGAACGCACTAGGTGCAATGAGCGAAGCGGGCCAACGCCTCGGGAACGTCCATGAGCACCTTGCGTCGGATCCGGGCAATCCAGACGATGATCCCAATTTCAAAGTCGCGACCGCCTATTTTCTCGGATTACGCAAACCGTTGATTGCTGCGATCAACGGTGCCTGTGCTGGTCTGGGTTTCAGTTATGCGACTTTTTGTGACCTCCGTTTCGTCGATCGAACCGCGCGATTAACAACGTCATTCGCGCAGCGAGGATTAATCGCAGAACATGGCACCAGCTGGATGTTGCCTCGGATAATCGGTCCTGCACACGCTTTGGATCTTCTCTGGAGCTCGCGAAAATTCGAAGGCGACGAAGCGTACCGTATAGGTTACGCCAACCGACTCTGTGAACCTGGGGAGTGCGTTCAGGAAGCGACCGAGTTTCTCGAGCAAATCGCCGCGTCATCAGCACCCATGTCCTTAATGATGATGAAGAAACAAATTTACAGACATCTAAACCAAGAGTTGGGATCCGCGATGGTTGAATCTAACCAATGGATGGACGAAAGCCTTGGCCGAGGTGATTTTAAAGAAGGCGTCAGTTCCTTCGTCGAAAAACGACCCCCGGATTTCCAACGAATCATGATCGATTGACCGAGGAGCCAGGACTATGAGCGTTATCGCTACGGATCACACGAACGTTGACTGGAATCAGATTGTCACCGATCTGAATCGGTTCCTACGACTGAGAACCACTCCCATCGGTATGAAAATGTTCGAAAACAAAACAGATATGGAAGCGATCCCGAGAATACGTCGACCTTCGGACGTCCACACGACAGATCAGATCGTCGGACAGGCATGTCGTAACGGTTGGACCGTCGGTATAACTGCCGACGACCTCGTGGGTGCTCAATGTCAGGCGGTCATTGGCCTCGCGCCCCGCAGCGACGAGTGGTTGTCCGGCAACAACATGGCTGGCGTTTGGTACGAAACGAAGGAAGAATCGTCCAAACACCAGCATGCAATGGACGTTGTTCCATACGGCGCTTTCGAAGCCATGGCCGTAAGCCCACTCGCAAGTGGCCGACTATCTCCTCCAGATATCTGTCTTATCTACGCGACACCAGCGCAAATGATCTTGTTCATTAACGGCTTGCAGTGGACGGGATACAAGAAACTGGAGTGGGGTTGCGTAGGCGAAAGTGCCTGCGCCGACAGTTGGGGCCGCGCACTAGCAACGGGAGAACCAAGCCTTTCGATCCCGTGTTTTGCGGAAAGACGTTACGGAGGGGTGATGGAAGATGAGTTGCTGATGGCTATTCCACCCCATTTCTTGCCCAAAGTGATCGACGGACTTGACCACTTATCTCGCAACGGGTTGCGCTACCCTATCCCTCAATACGGGATCAACAACGATGTTAGAGCTGGGATGGGCGTCAGTTACCAGTGAGCGAGGCTTCACTCCGTCCGCTGATATACGCGCCAAAAGCGGCGGTGTGAGTCGAGTGTGTGGACACGCAGTATGTCGACGCCACGACTCGCTAATCTCGCCGACACAGCTAACGTTTCTGGATCGCGTTCGTTTGGCGGGACCCTCGTCATCGGCTCAAGATAAGACTTTCGACTATGACCAAACATCACCCGACAGTCGAGTTCCATCAATTCTCGTGCTCGACCGATGATTTCTAGTGACTGCGTCGCAGTCTTGCCAAAACCAATGCCCGGATCGATGATCACGCGCTCGAGCGCTATGCCGGCTCTTCCGAGTGTTTCAAGATGTTCGGCAAACCAACTGCATAGAGCAGCTAACGGATCACATTCAAGCGGTAGCACATTAGTGGGATCGGCGGGCACCGATAAACTATGCATTAATACGATATCGCATCGACTACCAGCAAGAACTTCAATCATCGCGGGATCAGCGAGACCACTCACGTCATTAACGATTGAAGCGCCAGCTTCGATCGCCCGAGAAGCCGTCGTTGCGGATCTTGTGTCAATGCTTATTTTCGGTCGGAGCAGCCGCCCCGAAAACTGTTGATCGAGATGCTCTAGCACCGGCGCAACCCGGCGCCACTCCGTTTCAGGATCGACATCGACGGCCCCGGGGCGCGTCGATTCGCCACCAACATCAATGTAATTGCCGCCGAGAAATTCAGGTTGCACCGTGGTTGGCTCATCGCGCTTCAACCAGCGTCCACCGTCTGAAAACGAGTCAGGTGTAACGTTGATTACACTCATCCATGCGGGTAGTGACACGTTGGTACGACGCTTGAGTTGCAGAATGTTCTCCTTCGTACCCGGGAGACGGCGGGATGGAACGATTTCTGCCAACGGGGCCAACACGAAGGCGCGTTCGCTCACTCCAACGTGAGGAATAACGAGGTCAGGCGTGACGATTGACTCATCGTCGTACGCCAGCATATCAACGTCGATAATCCTCGGAGCCCAGCGCTCCGCATCGACCCGACCGAGGCGCCTCTCAATTTCTTGGGTTGCTGCCAAAAGCTCGTGCGGCTTCAAGGGCGTTGAGAGTTCTACAGCTACGTTCAGGAACGGTTTATCCCACGTCGGCGGTGATTCTGGTGCAAGTAGCGCTTCACTCTCATACACCGTAGACCATCGAAGCAGCGAGGTTCCTGATAGCGCTGCCAACGCCCCCATCGCTTTTTCCAAATTAGCGCATCGGTCTCCAAGGTTTGACCCGAGACCAAGCAAGACGGTCATCGACGCATCCGCATGATGAATGCCGTTCCACCCTTAAGATCTGGGATGGGGGGGTTGCACTTACGTACCTCGAGCGTTAGCTCAGAACCAGATTCCGTCAACATCTCGCTTAATTCGTCTAAGCAACATCCGGCAAGATGCTCAATCGTCCGAAACGCGCGGGAGCCGACAAGCGCGATAACGCGTCGGCACATAACACCGTAGTCTATTGTTCCATCGATCTCGTCGGTACTGCACGCTTCGGGCACCTCCGGAAACGTGACGTTTATAGAAATCGACACTTCCTGAGGATTCTCACGTTCACTATCGGGTACGCCAAGATGGACGGCTGCGCGGAGGTCGTCTACCCGCAATTCTGGTCGCCCTCGCGGTCGCGTTGAAACGGGGTTGCACGCTACCGCGTGAGCTACGAGCGAGCCAGCTTCGCCCTCCCACTGAGACCAAAGCTCGACAAACGTTCTTCCAACTACGGGGTGAACGCGATCCGGTTCTAATTCGGACAATGGCTTTAAGTAGTACGCAGCCGTCAAAGTTTCCGGGCGAGGTAGGACTAGGCGGTCATTCTCAATAATCAAGTTCCCGAACAATAGTAAATCAAGATCGATGGTTTTCGATGCCAATCGCGGTGCCGACAAATCTTTGCCACCCCGGATTTCGATTTCATGGAGGATACCAAGCACCTCCGACAACGGAATCATCGTTCGAAAACGAACCACCAGATTAATAAAGTCATCGCCCTCAAACCCGATGGCCGGATTTTGATACGCGGTGGACAGCTCGATCGCCCCAAATCGTTCGCGCAATTCCGTCAGCGCCGCGCCGATACGCACATCCGGTTCGATGTTGCTACCAACCCCGACGAAAACGTCAATCATCGTACTCAGGCTGAAGCGTTCTTCAGCCAGCGGCGACCATGAAATCGCCATCTGCCAACGCTTCAAATCGCGCCAGTACGCGTTCACCATCATCGTGCTTAAGGATGCGTTCTTTAATAACGTTGTATTGTTGTTCAGCGGCGATATGAGGCTGTTTTCCCGTCGCCCAGGCAAGGAGTTGTTCCCAAAACGGATCTAGCACGTCGCTTCCTAACGCGGTCCCGCCACCCTCTGTTTTGAAATGTAACGACCGTAATTCACCAATGTATAGGCGCAGAGATTCGACATGGATACGTTCGTCCGTCCGAATTCTTTCAACTATTTCCGCTGCCAACTCTGCTTCCGCACGTTTATCGGTAAACAAATCATCAGTTCGAAACGTTTCCTGTGTATTGGCAAACCCTATTTCAGCGCGAAATTCGATCACTAACAAATTCATCAAAAAACTAAGTGCCAACTCGTACGGCTGTGGAATTTGCGGCATCCACCGTCGACCTACCTCTGCACGACTTATACCTTGAGGCGGCTCAATGTCGGGGAACGCTTCGGGACCAAAAACCAAATCGCGGGCAACGAACCACATTACATCGTGGCCCCCAATACCTTTTTCCGGTTGACCACCCTCATCAATTCCGTGGGCTTCTAGCAGGCCCTTCTTTAGATGCCCGATCGCCATTTCACTAATGTCTTCAACCACCAACTCTTGCATGTCCGGGAACGGCATGTCGGCGATCATCCGACCACGGCCTTCGATCTTTCCCGTAATCGTCAGGGTATTCCAAAAGGTTTGCCCAAGGCCTTCACGGATCAGCAAGCGCTGTTGCTCTGAATTCGGTACGCGAGGTCCACGCAAAAGAGACGCATCTGCGTCTAAAAGATCTCCACCACGAGCACGTAAAGCGTCGGCCCAGCTGGCGATTGCAACACCTCTTATTTCGGAGCGCGGGGGCAGGTAATCGCCGTCGGAACTGAAACCGCCATGCAATACTTGACCTTCGACAACGTGCCCCGAAGCAAAATTATGATCCGTCATTAGCTCGTCGCGCGTGAATAGAAGCTTCGACATACGGGCATTCCTGGTGATCCAAGCTCTGCGATTCTAACCCAAGTTAACAATCACGGTAGGCGCTGTTAGAACACAGCGTCAGGAAACTCAGTCGGTAGCGAAAGACCGCACCAGGTCAACCATAAATGCTGTCCCTTTTGTCAGTGTCTCCACCGAAACGCGTTCGTCATTCCCATGAACGCCGACGCCTTCGTTTTCCGCCAGTACGGTCGGCGAAAATCCATAGCTTTGGATCCCTACATCTCGAAAGAAGTGGCTGTCGGTGAACCCCGTCGATACCCCTGGAATCGCCATCGATCCGGGAAACCACTCACTGGTCTTGGTCTTAATTAATCGATACAGAGACGTATCCATGGAACTACTCGCAGGCGTGAAACTCATAATGCGTTCGATACTCACATCTCCGTCATTCACTATGGTCGTCACTTCCGCAATAAATTCGTCTACGTCTTGATCGGGTACCAATCGACAGTCGAGCTCAAGTACTGCCTCGGGCGGTACCACATTAATTTTCTTACTACCCTGTAAGGTCGTCAGCGAACATGTATTTCGTAGCAGAGCGTGATACCCAGGCGCGGTCATTTGTAACGTCTGCATGAACGCTGCATCGCCTACGTGGGCGCTTATGTCTTCGAATGCACTTTTGAGTTCGGATCGCTGAAATGGTGCTACCCCTTGCAATAGGTTAGCAACTGGCGCAATAACCCGCGGTTCGAAGTGGGTGTCTGCAAGGCGTTGTCCCGCGCGCAAAATGCGCGTAATCGCAGTCTGCGGTAGAGGTACAGAGCCATGCCCCGGACGACCCCTCGCCGTTAGTCGCAACCAAACTGGTACTTTCTGCGTGACTTCCACAAAAAAAACCGTGTCCGCACCAAATTGTCGACCGCCGCCGCCTTCATTAAGTAGGTAGCCGACGCCTTCAAAGATCTCCGGACGGTTTTCTAACAACCAACCAGCACCCAAGAAACCTCCGGCCTCTTCATCCGCCGTTGCTATGTAGAGAACATCTCGACTTAATTTACTGTCGGACGCGTGTAGAGCCAAAAATGCCTGCAGCTGCATAACTCCAAGTGCTTTCATGTCGAGCGCACCTCGACCGTATAGGTACCCATCTTTGGTAACGCCCGCGTAGGGATCGACGCTCCAATACGAAGCATTAGCCGGAACCACGTCAATGTGATGTAGAAGGACCAATCCAGGCTTACCATTGCCTCGCAATCGTGCCCATAGGTTCCCACGTCCTGGTGCGGATTCAGCCGTATCGTATGCAATGCCCGCTTGTTGCAATATCGCCCCTAGAAATTCGACACCGCGGGTTTCGTTTCCCGGCGGATTAGTCGTATCAGCTCTTATATATGCCGCCAATCTTTGCGGCGCGATGTCGACGAACGGATCTCCAGCACTGGAAACAAAAGCCAATAAGACTAGAACAGTTAAAGGGCGCAAGTGCGAACTCCGGTTTGCAGTTTAGTAATCGCGCTGCCAACATGAATGGCCGCCTGGGAGGGACCATACCGATGAAATTTGGAATTTTCTACGAACACCAATTGCCACGTGACTGGAACGTCGAAAGCGAACACCAACTCTTAAAACAGTCTCTTTCCCAAATCGAGCTCGCCGACGAGCTGGGTTTCGACTACGCATGGGAAGTTGAGCATCATTTTCTCGAAGAATACTCGCACTCATCGGCGCCCGAGGTTTTTCTTGCGGCCGCTAGTCAGCGTACTAAGAACATCCGACTCGGACACGGCATCGTGCAGATGACCACCAATCATCCCGCCCGAGTCGCAGAAAAGGTGGCGACGCTCGATCTCGTTTCCGACGGCCGCGTCGAATTAGGTCTGGGTGAAGGCGCTTCTGTCACCGAATTGCATCCTTTCAACCTGCGTTTTCGTGACAAGCGCGACGTTTGGGAAGACGCTGTCCGCTGCACTTTACCCATGTTCTGGAACCACGGCTGGGAATACGACGGCGAATTCTTCAAGTTCCCTTTACGTGCCGTCGTTCCAAAACCTCTCCAAAAACCACACCCGCCGCTATGGGTCGCTTGCTCCCAACTCGACACCATTAAATATTCCGCACACAGAGGTATGGGATCGCTTTGTTTCAAGTTCGTCAGTCTTGACGCCGCAAAAGCGTGGGTTCATGCCTACTACAACACGTTTATACATAACCTCGAAAAACTCGCTGACTACCAGACCAACCCAAACATCGCGGTTGTTGCAGGTTTCATGTGTGCCGAGACAGATGAAGAAGCTTGGGAAAAAGCGGACGGGTGGACATTTTTCCAATTCGCGCTACAGCTGTACAACAAAGAAGGCCCATTTGAACCTGGGACTATGAACTTTTGGGAGCGATACCAAGAATGGAAGAAAACGCCAGAAGGCCAAAAACGAACCGGTAGCGAGCTTATCGGCTCGCCGGACACAATTCGCGAACGCCTCCTCGAACTCGAAAACTCGCACGTTGATCAAGTGATTCTCCTCAACCAAGCAGGCAAGAATACTCACGAGGACATCTGCTCTAGCCTCGAACTATTTGCCCGCGAAGTGATGCCCGAATTTAAAGAAAGACACGGTGAGCAAGAAGAGTGGAAACGGGCAGTCCTCGCGGAAGAGATCGAACTTGAGGACATCGATACCGAACCTTTCAACTTTGCCGCGCGGTTGAAACCAAGCCAACCCTCAACACGAGACGCAAAGGATATGATTTCTGGGGTCGCTGGCCGACCGCAGGCTGAGTCTATTCAACGATAATCGACGAACCCTTTTTAGGGTCCCCGATTAAGCGCGCGCCATACCCGCTCTGATGTGAGCGGCATATCGATGGTGGAAACGCCGCTACGAGCCAGCGCATTGAGTACCGCATGAACGATGGCGGGCGGCGCGCCACACGCGCCTCCCTCTCCGATCCCTTTGACACCTAATTCGTTGGACGGTTCGAGAACTTCATTAAAACTGACATCAATCCACGGAACGTGCGTGGCCCGAGGCATTGCATAATCCATGAACGAACCGGTAAGGAGTTGCCCCATGTCGTCATACACAACATGTTCGAGCATCGCTTGCCCCATGCCCTGGACAACACCTCCTTGTACTTGGCCTTCTGCTAATAATGGATTAATTACGCGGCCGCAATCGTCTACAGCTGTGTAACGAACAACTTCTACCACGCCAGTATCTCGGTCGATTTCAACCTCGGCAACATGACAACCGTTCGGAAACGTATAACCCTCTCCTCGGTTGTAGCGATAGGTATGGGTTAATTTGCCACCAAACTGAGGCTGCAGCGCTGCCTTAGCAACTTCTTCCAGCGTGACGGTCTGATCATCAATGCGATAAAGGCCACCTTTAAACAAGACCGCTTCTTCATCCCCTTGGAGAAGCTCAGCGGCGATGGGCTTACCGCGTTCTATAACTCCTTCAGCGGCGCGCAACACGGCGATACCTCCCATCTGCGACGATCTCGAGCCGCCGGTACCTCCACCGAAACGTACCTCGCGCGTATCCCCCTGGATCAAACGGATGCAGTCAATGTTAACGCCAAGCTTCTCATGAGCGATCTGTGCAAAAGCCGTCGCATGGCCTTGACCATGCGAATACGTACCAACAGTGATCTCAACGTTACCGTCCCCAGCAATTGAAACGCGAGCCTCTTCCTCGGGACCGCCACCCGACGATTCAACGTAACACCCAAACCCGATTCCACGAAGTTTGTCCCGCACTACAGACGCCTGACGACGTACGTCAAAGGTTTCCCACTCGGCCCGAGCCAACGCTAAATCCATCGTTTCAGCGAACGCACCGCTCCGAATGGGTATCCCCGCTAAGTTCATGTAAGGGAGATCTTCTTCGCGAATAAAGTTTCGGCGGCGTAATTCTCGGCTTTCGATACCAGTCTCCTCGGCAGCCCGTTCCATCAAACGTTCCATTAGATAGGCCGCTTCCGGTCGACCCGCGCCCCGGTACGCGGCTACAGGCATGGTATTGGTAAATACACAGCGGACGCTGTGATAGATATGGGGCGATCGATAAACAGTTCCAACGACTCGGCCACCGCCCATGGTGGGGACAAACGGTCCGACCGCAGAGCAAAAAGCACCCAGATTTGCGATGGTCTCGATCTTGAGCGCAAGCATGATGCCGTCCGTATCAAGCGCTACCGTTGCCGTACTAATGTTGTCCCGTCCGTGGGAATCAGCCAAAAACATTTCCGAACGATCCCCACACCACTTCACTGGGCGTTGGAGTTCTCGTGCCGCGTAAAGGCATACAACTGTCTCGGGGTGTACTTCGCCCCGTACCCCGAACCCTCCACCCGTATCACCCGAAATAACCCTTATGTCCTCGGGCTCAATGTTAAATATCGAACGCGACAAAACTCCCTGTTGCGCAACTGCGCCCTGGCTTGGGTTGTAGAGTGTGAACTTTCCCTCGCTATACGACGCGACCGAAACGCGCGGTTCCAGCGGCGTCGGTACAACACGGTTATTAATCACACTGATGTTTACGATATGAGCCGCTCCACCCATCGCGTTCGACACTGCTTCCGCGTCACCGCGCTCAAAATGGACGCAGACGTTGTGACCTAGTTCTTCATGTAATATCGGCGCGGTCTCAGCAACCGAAGACTCAAGCGAAACCAAAGGTTGCAATGGTTCAAAATCAACATCGATCAGCTCCATGGCGTCACGGGCCGCCTGCCGGGATTCGGCTACGACGGCTACGATCGCCTGACCCACGAACTGGACTTTGTCTTCCGCCAACGCTGGCCGACGCGGGATAAAACACGGATCACCACGGGCGTCCGTCAGTTGCGCTCGACACGGCAACGCGCCAAGCGAGACGAGCTCGGCCCCCGTATAAACCGCAATCACATCTGGCGACGCTCGGGCTGCCTCGAGATGGATCGACTTTAATCGTGCATGCGCATACGGGGAACGGTAGAACGCCGCATACAATTGGTCTTCCAGGTTTACATCATCAGTAAAAACACCAGCGCCCGTCACTAGGCGCGGGTCTTCAGTGCGACGAACGCTCTGGCCTACGCCAAACTTCACCCAACAATCACTTGATTCCTGAGAACGCCGATAGGTCTCACTTCGACCTCAATCACGTCGCCTTCGTCCATGAACACAGGGGGAGTCCGCGCAGCGCCCACGCCGCCGGGTGTCCCGGTCACGATGACATCCCCTGCAACCAATTCGGTGAATGTGGAGCAATACGCAATGAGTTCTGCAAACCCAAATACTAGCTGATCTGACTTCGCATTCTGCATCACTTCACCGTTTAAGCGGGTGGTGATCTCCATATCATCTAGATCGCCAACCTCATCCGTAGTCATCATCCAAGGCCCAAACCCACCCGTGCCCGAAAAGTTCTTTCCAGGCGTGAATTGGCTGGTATGACGTTGATAATCACGCACGCTGCCATCGTTATAACAGGCAAATCCTGCGACATGTTCAAGCCAGGACTCCTTCGCGATTCGTCGACCGGGTTTGCCAACAATCATTGCGATTTCGCCTTCGAAGTCGAGTGCGTGGGACTCTCTGGGCCGCACCATGGCGGCTCCGTGACCAATCTGAGCGGCCGCAAACCGAACAAAAATGGTTGGATTTTCTTCTCCCCCCCGTCCCGTTTCTTCTTGGTGATCCTTGTAATTAAGTCCCACACAGAGAATCTTGTCGGGCGCGGTGATGGTCGGTAGATAGATGATTTCGCTGAGACTATGATCCGGGTTCTCGCCGATACCCGCAGACAATTCTGCCAACGCGCCGTCGGCAATCGCTTCTTTCAAGCTATTGAAGTCGGACCGGGCTCCGACATCGGTAACTCCATCACCGATCACACAACCAAATGTTTCGCGGTCGTTTGCCGCGTAAGTCAACCACTTCACGACAAGTTGTTAGTTATCAAAAACGATGACACTACGTGCAACTTCGCCGGTCTCGAGAGCGAGAAGCGCATCGGTTACGTCTTCCAGGTTGATACGACTAGATACCATGTCGTCCAGGTGTAAACGACCTTGCAGATAAAAGTCGACAAACCGCGGCATATCCACGCGGAAACGATTGGAGCCCATCATAGACCCCTGAATGGTCTTTTCTTGCAGAAATTCAACACCGTGCAGGGTCACCATATCGCCAGGTGGAATCATGCCTATCACCGTCGCCGTGCCGCCCCGCCGCAACATCTGAAACGCCTGTTCCGCCGTGACTTTGAGACCAATGGCTTCGAACGAATAATGCACACCGCCACCGGTGAGTGCCTGAACTTGTGCTACTGCATCGCCGCCGCTGGCATCGACCACATCAGTAGCCCCAAACTTCCGCGCGAGTTCGAGTTTGGACGCTACCATGTCAACAGCAATAACGCGGCTGGCACCGGCAAGCGCCGCTCCATTGATGCATGACAAACCAACGCCCCCGCAACCAATCACTGCGACCGTCGCTCCGGGTTCTACGGCCGCCGTGTGAATGACAGCGCCTACACCGGTCGTCACCCCACAACCAATAAGCGCTGCCCGATCGAGCGGCATATCCTCTCGAATCTTAACCACGGCATGCTCGTGGACGAGCATCATCTCCGCGAACGACCCCAAGTTCGCGAACTGGTGGAGGAGATCACCGCCGGAACTCAACCGCGGATCTTCGGTCGGCCCACGTCGAACTTCCGGTTCCTGACAAAGTGACATGTGGCCGGAAAGGCAGTATTCGCAATGTCCGCAAAAGACTGACAAACAGGTGATCACGTGGTCACCCGGTTTCACGTAACTGACATCACTTCCAACTTGGTCGACGATCCCGGCTGATTCGTGACCGAGCACAATCGGCAATTGCCCGGGATACGTCCCGTTGAAGAAGTGCATGTCGGAATGGCAAACACCCGCCGCCGCGGTTCGGATCAGGATCTCGCGAGGGCCGGGTTTCGATACCTCGATCTCCTCAACTTCCATTGGTTTGTTTACTTCTCTGAATACCGCAGCTTTCATGTCATCACCCCTGTCTGATACTTCAATCGAGTGTGCCAGACCGTCCAACCGCCCGCCACATGCGCAGAAATCTATCGGCGTTTCATTGACTCGTCTCTCTCTAGGCTACCGCGTTAAGCGTCGTTCGACAGAGCCCCTTGCGCTAGCATCACCGCCGCGTCGAGTGCAGCCGTTGTACCGCGGCTGTCCGCGACACCGCGTCCGGCAATGTCAAAAGCGGTGCCGTGGTCGACGGAGGTACGGACAAACGGTATTCCCAACGTGGCCGTCACGCTTTCGTGGAAATTGTGCACTTTAATAGCGATGTGTCCCTGATCGTGGTACATCGCAAGGACGACATCGAATTCGCCTTCGATTGCTCGATTGAACACCGAATCAGCGGGTAACGGTCCGCGAGCATCAATACCTCGTTCCTTCGCAGCCTCGACCGCTGGCTCAATCGCATCGATTTCCTCTCGACCCAGCAAGCCACCCTCTCCTCCGTGCGGGTTAAGTGCCGCGACGGCAATCTTGATGCGTTGGAGACCCCAGCCACTAAGAGTGCGGTGACAGAGATCAATCTTCTCCAACACATTGTCTCGGGTCACATACTGGCCGGCTTCGATCAACGATTTGTGCGTCGACAAATGGACTACGCGCAGACCCGGGGTCATCAGCATGGTCGCGGTCGCGTCCACGTCGGCTAGTCGAGCCAGAATCTCTTGATGCCCGATATCACTATAACCGGCGGCATGAATGGCTTCTTTGTTGAGCGGGCACGTCATCATCGCGTCGATCTGTCCAGACAGCGCGTCTGCTGCTGCTGCTTCAACGGATTCAACGGCTATTCGGCCACATACGGGAGAAACTACCCCTAATTCGAAATCCGCGGGCTTATCTATTCCAACGTCCACGAATTTGTAGCGCGCGTTTGGCGACACTCCGGCAATCTTCGCACCTAACTCAAGCGCCCATCGCGTCCCATACACTACGATTTTGCACTTCGTCGACGCATCATCTAGGACTCGGGCGAAGACTTCGGGACCAATGCCAGCAGGGTCGCCAAGCGTGACACCGATGATTGAGTTTCCCTTCATGTGTTCAACGTAGTACTGTATATATATACAGTACTATGCCTAACACGATCGACGATCTGCATATGGCGTTCGAACTTTTTGGCGTGTGCACGACATGTCATCGAACCGAACTACTCGATCTCGATATGCTGCACGAACGCTTCGGTCCCGACTGCCCAATCGCCAAAGTCCGCGACCATGTGAGGTGTAATCAATGCGGCACTTTTACCCGTGACATACGAATTGTCTACGTAGGTCGATGTGGCGTAGCTCGCGGATTCCATTATCGGTCCTAGCTTAATTAACCCGTCAGGAGCTCAGTTGCGTCCACTTCCAGCCCAAATCCATCGAGCCCAACGAAGTCCATCTCCCGTCCCGCAAGTACGCGAATGTGTTGGGCACCTAAATCGCGCAAAATTTGGGCCCCCACACCGATCTCTAGCCATTCGTGTCTACGCTCTGTCTCACGGCTCGTGAGCTCGCCCGGGTCGTTTGAATCAAGATGGTCCAGCGGAACGCCGACAAAACCACTACGAAGATAAATGAGAATGCCCCCTCCCAATTCACCGATGCGCTGTAGGGAGACATCGAGCAAATTGTTCTCATGCTCACTCTGGGGTCCAAACACATCTTCGATCAGCTTCTCCCGATGAATTCTAACTACCACCCCCTCGCTCGCGACAACGTTGCCGAAGACCAGGGCAAGATGTTCGGCATCTTCGAACTTGGTCCGATAAGCGTAGGCACGCGCCCTACCAATCCGTGTATTTACGTGAAATTCTCTGCTTCTAACCACCAATTGCTCGCGTCGTTGCCGGTACGCAATGAGGTCCGCGATGGAAATCATTTTGAGGGCATGTTCCGCCGCGAACTCAACGAGATTGGGTAACCGTTTAACGGACCCGTCGTCGTTTACGATCTCCGCAAGCAATCCCACGGGCCCGCACCCGGCCGCTTCCGACAGATCGATCGCCGCTTCCGTGTGTCCCGATCGAACCATCACCCCTCCCGTTCTTCCAACGAGCGGGAAAATATGGCCAGGACGAACGAAATCCTCGCCTTGCGTGTTGTTACTTGAAAGCGCTGTTACGGTGTTTGCACGCTCTTCGGCAGAAATACCGGTGGTTAGCCCTTTACGGTAGTCAATGCTCACCGTGAATGCAGTCGACAGTGGTGCGTCGTTGCGGGCAACCATTGGCTCCAAATGAAGCCGCTTGGCATGCTCTTCGTTAATCGGAGTACACAAAATGCCACTGGTATGGCGAATCATAAACGCGACTTTGTCCGTGGTTGCTTTTGACCCGGCCATTATCAAATCGCCCTCGTTCTCTCGATCGTCGTCATCGACGACGACCACGAGTTCGCCCGCTGCGATCGCAGATATTGCGTCTTCCACCCGGTCAAATATCGTAGCCATGCACTACCCTGACTGCTAAGTTTGCGCGCTTGCAAGAGTATCACGCGGCCCCAGATTACCGTGAAATCCGCACACTTAGCGCTGCATATACATATTTTCTGATCGATACAGTCGACGACCGAATCTTCGGCGGTTTTCTCGAACACATGGGTCGGTCGATCTAGGAGGGCGTCTAGGATCCAGATTCCATGAATGCCCACGAAGATGGCATGCGAACTGACATTCTAGAAGCACTGCACCAACTTGAAATGCCCGTCGTACGCTTAGATCGCTTCGGTCTTGCGCAATTCGTCAATTTGCTCGGGGCTGAGATGCAATAAATCGCCATACACAGAGTCGTTGTCCGCACCCACCCCTCGCGGAAGCTTCACCTCGGGCGGTTCTACGTCGTTGAATCGGAGCGCCGAACTGGGCAGCGTTACGGTTCCGTATTTCGGATGCGAAACTTTAGCTAGCGCGCCGCGTTCCAAAAGATGCGGATCGTTAACGACATCGTCTAACGATTGGACCGGCGCGCAGATGACATCGTGTGACTGACAAATACGAAAAACGTCTTCCTTTGTCCGCGTCTGGGTCCATTCTTCAACCACTGCGTCGGTGGCATCCATGTTGGCCGAGCGAGTCGCCATGTCCACGAATCTCGGATCATTTTCTAGATCGTTGCGCTCCATTGCTTCCAACAATCGCTGCCAGTGATTTTCACGGATGCAGATAATGGCCACGTGTCCATCGTTGGTGGCATATACGTTGTACGGCGCGACCGCGCGCGCTTGATGGTGATTGCCTGTCCGGGGCGGATTACCACCCGCCAGGTAATACGCGCCAAGTGCCGAACATAACGTCGGAAACACTGCGTCCTGCATCGCGACATCGAGAATCGCGCCTCGACCGGTATGTTCGCGACGATATAACGCCGTGGTAATTGCTCCGTATAGATGCACCCCACCGAGGATGTCGCAAAGAGCGGGCCCGGACTTCAGCGGCGGTTCGCCCTCGTTGCCGGTGATGGCAATCACGCCGGTCATGGCTTGGACCGTTACGTCCATCGCCAGATAATCCCGATGCGGTCCGCCTTGCCCATAACCCGTTGCGGCCGCGTATATAAGCCCTGGATTCAGCGCCGTCAGCGTTTCGCTGCCGACCAAGTTGCGTTCCATCGTTCCAGGCGCAAAATTCTCGATAAGCACGTCCGCGTGAGCCGCAAGTTCTTTCAATAAGTCGCGTCCACGATCCGATTTTAGATTCAGTGTGATGGTCTCTTTGTTGCCGTTCAGCATGCAGAAGGGGTAGCTCGAACTCACATCGCTGGAGCGACCGCGCATTCCTTCACCTCCAGGTGCCTCAATCTTAATGACTCGTGCACCCGACATCGCTAACAAATAGCCACAGTAAGGTCCGTTGTATATTTGCCCCATGTCGAGAACCACGACATCCTTTAGCGGTAGGTCAGTCACTTCTTACTTCCTTGCGCGATCATGATCAGCAACCACCTTACCAAAACTCCATCCCCATCCAGCTATACTTCGAATCACTGCGCCCGTAGCTCAACTGGATAGAGCACCAGGCTTCGAACCTGGGGGTTCGGGGTTCGAGTCCCTGCGGGCGCGCCATTTGTTTCTTTGACTTGTCTCGGCAACGAAAAAAACCCTTGTACGCTGTATGGGTATACAGCTCATGTGGCCATTGGTGTTAAAGTGCCTCCCGCTTATCAATACCAGAAGGCATTCAATTGAACTCAACAAGAATGTTCCTAGGTTTGACGGTTGCGTCGATGTTGTTGTTATCGAGCTGTGGGTTGGTGCAACAATCGACTCAGCGACCCTCAATAAGTGCTGAAGACACGAGACTGATTATCAATGCGCTGATTGAAGATCTACCGTTACCGCCGAACTCAGAGATTCGTAATCGCGAATCTGTAATTCTTGGAAGCGGTATCGGCTGGGGCGGCCGTATAGGAATCGACGATCCTCTAAGCCCAGCAGAAACATTACTATTTTTTCGCGAAGCGATACCCGCAAGTGGATGGAATCTGAGCAGTTCTACGGTCGGGCAATCGATCATAATGGTCTTCGAAAAACCAGACCGAATTGCGACCGTAGAAATATTCAAGGGTCAACGGTTTGGCGCTGAAACAGACGTCACAATCTCTGTGGTCCCCCGCATGTTGATGGGAAATTGATGCCGTGATAGCAAGCAACGGATTTTTTCAGATTAAGCGAGCCTGCTGGTTAGCGCTGGTTACTTTGACAATTGGGATAGCCACTTCCACCCGCGCGGAACCCATCTCTTTAGAGTGTAGATACGTGAACGAGGACCGCAGCCCCGATTGGATAGCTCTCGTGCAATTCGACTCGGAAACCGGCGACGCTTCGTTAACGGGATACCCGATTACCTACGCCAATCAAGCAAGCTTCCATCGAGTCATTGATCGATTACCTGTGGACAGAACCCCGGGAGAAGTTAGGGTGCGGCGCGCCGATTCCGAAAAAACTTACCATATCGACCGACGAACCCTCGAAAGCCGGACCGTAAGAAAACGAGTCTCGGAAGTCGGCACGACCGAAACACTCACCCAATTTGGGAAATGCAGGATATTGAACAATGAAGTAGGCAATCGCCGCTTCTAATCTCGTATTCAAGGCCGTCCTCTGGATAGGCGTCTCCACAGTCGAAGAAACGAAGACGGCCGGTCTATTTCACCGCATTTTGCCTACACCGATCTCTCGTCTTGATACGCCGCAAGGCTGGAAATAGAAACCCGCGAAGAACGGAACATCCAGCGCTCGAAAAATCTCGCTCGATCCACTGAATGACCGGCTAACTTCCATGTGCCTATTCGAAGATGGGACTTCGCGAGCAACCAAGCTTATGGTGAAACGTTCCCTTCCGATTCTAGGAGCGCTTGCGCCTCTTTCTCCACGCGGGTCCCCTCGAAAAACCTGGGATTGGTCTCACCCCAAAACCGCACAGGGTTTTCAAACACGAAGTGGGCGAAATCACGATCCGTGATCTTTTCATCTTCAACCAGTTCGTATGCTTCTGGAAGAACGCCGGCCATATCCTGTACATCAAAGTGGCCGACGTCGGATCCAAACAAGGTTTTTATTTCAGCATCGAATGGATTGTTCTTCGTGTTGAACGCCCAGGCATTGGTCGCATCATCTGCTTCACAGCCGAAGTAAAATCGGTCCACAAATAACGACTTAATGTCCGTCGCTTCGGTAATTTCGCAAGCAGAATAATCATCCAATTCGGCAAGACCCCCCGTTGTCTGAGCGCCATTCCGAGTGCTGATTCCTTTGCCTGAACGAACTGCATCGATCATTTCTGAGCCGCCATAACGTTCCGTTAAGTCCATCAACTCTGCGAGATCTAATTGAGCGGGATCGGTGTACTCAAGCGCTTCGCCGTTCCGGATTTGCCAATGGCCGATCAGGTCGGCGTACAACAAACAGGCAAAGCCAACACCTCCTTCGAGAAACCCAAAATTCAAATCTGAAAAACGCCTCGATACGCCCCCCAAGAACAACGCTTTGCAGGTGGCTTCAGAAGCAGCTGCGAAGTGCCCGATATGGTTGTAACAAAAGTTAGTGGGTGACACGCGAAGCGCTTTACCACGCGAACCGCGATGGAACGTAGGCGAAACCCCAAGTTCTCGGCACTTTTGCCAGACGGGGTCGTAATCATGTGCACTATCTAGACCAATAACATCAAACCAACGCGCCAAATCACTTGCGTTGGGTCGCTCGTCAACCACTCGACCCACCGGGCGTTCGATGAGGCTATTCATCGTGACCGCTTTCAGGCCGAGTTCCCCAACGGCATGCTCGAGTTCCGCGACAGCCTCTTCTGGATCATGCATCGGGATGACGGCGACGGGGGACATCCTGTCACTGAACGGTTCAAACAAATCCGCGCAATAAATATTGAATGCGCGACAGAGCGCCCGACGCGCTTCCGTGTCATCGATACGGGGAAAGCCCAACCCCATCGTCGGGAAGAGGACCGCGTAATCGATCCCAAATTCATCAAGCCTTTCGTACATGAGTGCAGGCAGCATCGCAGTCGCGCGATCTCTCGTATTCTTAGTAGGTGCTCCCCAAAACGCTTCTTGAGCCACATTTTCATGGCGCCTCTCTTCAGGCGTCATGCTCAACGAACGACGAACTCGTTCACCATTAAGTTGAATGCCGCGCCGCGCGGCATCGCCCCCTATTTTCGTCAGAGCCTCAACAACCACGGGCCCGGTTTCAAGCCAGTGCCCGTCCGCATCGATGACTGGGTGCGAAAGCCGTCCTCGCAAATTCGCTGCTTCTGACATAGTTCCTCCTTATTCTTTCTAGCTTGCCCGCCCTCTAAATAGTCGTCCCGAGGTTGAACCGGTGTGCTCGTTGTCCGTCAGAAAGACTTCTCCGTTCACGATGCTATGACGAATCCCATTAGCCACCTGCTTTAACCGCTTCGCACCTGACGGCAGATCGTTGACCACTTCCGGCATACGTGGCGCCACGGTCTTGGGATCGAATACCACGAGGTCAGCGTTGAGACCCTCGCGAATCAAACCACGATCGTGCATCCCCCAATACGTTGCTGGCACACAAGTCAGCTCTCGAACAGCTTCCTCTAGGGTCATGGCTTCCTTTTCGCGAACCCAGTGCGATAGCAAGTGCGTTTGCAGCGAGCTATCCATGATCTGCGACACATGGGCACCCGAATCGGAGAACGTCACCACCGAGCGGGGATGCTTCATCATTTCCAACACATGATCTTGGTTTTCATTGGCAGCTGGCTGACAGAAAAACTGATCGAAATCGCTCTCCAAAGACAAATCGATCATGAGTGCCACGGGATTCACTCCACGTTCACCAGCGACATCTTTCAACAAGCGTTGTTCCCCAACCATCGAGTCCATCACGTAAAGATGGTCGTAATCCGGTGGTCTTGCCTCAACACCGACGATCCGATTTCTCGGCGCTTCGCCATTCGCAATCTCGACTAACCTCTTGCAAAGATCCGGATCTCGCAATTGACGCTTTTGGTCGTCCAAGGACAGTGCCCGGATATCCGACCACAAATCCCAGCGATCAAACGGCATCTGGGTCTTAAAGGAAAGCATGGTATTAAGTGCCCGCGAATGCACCTGTACAAACATTCGGCCACCCGCGGCCGCGGTTTCCTCCAACAACCCAAAATAGGGTCGCCAATGGTCGGGCGCGAACCGCGAACTAAACATGCCCCAGGTCTGTACGACGCCACTATCCACGGCTAAATCACGAAGCCGGACATGGTATTCGCGGAGTCGATCCGGATCCCGACCGGCCTGCTCACCCGCAATCTCGAATAGTCCCCGTCCAGTTCTCCCCACCGCCGACACGATGGCTCTTACCTCCTCCCAATCCGCGACGCGGCTCGCGACTGGAAGATCGTCTGCGGTCACATGATTGGGCGTTCGCGATGTCGAGAAACCGATCGCACCGGCACGAACACCCTCCTCCGCAATATCGCACATCCGACCAAGTTCGTCCGTCGACGCGCGTTCAGTAAACGCACGCTCACCCATAACGTACGTCCGTATCGCTGAATGTCCAATGTAGCCGGCGTAATTAATACCCTTTGGCAGTTCGTCAACGGTGTCGAGGAACTCGGGGAACGTCTCCCATGACCATTCGATTCCAGCCTGCATTGCGTCCGGAGAAATGTCCTCAGCGCGCTCGAGATTTTTGAATACAAAGCCCGCGTCACGTTCTGCACAAGGGGCAATCGTAAAGCCGCAATTTCCCATGACCACGCTGGTAACACCGTGATAGCAAGAACAAGAACCAAGCGGATCCCAAAATACTTGAGCATCCATGTGGGTGTGACCGTCGATAAAGCCCGGTGTAACGACGTGATCGTCTGCATCGACGGTTCGATAGGCTTTGCCGCCGAGCCGGCCAATCGCCGTGATTTTGCCCTCGTTCACACCGATGTCTGCACGAAACCCTGGAGCGCCCGTACCATCAACAACGGTGCCGTTCTTTACGACCAGATCAAATGCCATACCCACACCCCCCAACGATCAGTCTAGCAGAACGATTATGGTAGATTGGCGCACTGAACCCTGGGGAGCGGTTACTTGAGGCGGCTCACGCTTCTATACGCAGTGTGTCTTATTGCTGGATCTGCATTAGCTTCGGAGATCGAGTATCGGCATGGCTACGCGTTTTTGTCGACGCCCAAATACCCAGCCGATTTCGAACATTTCGATTACGTCAACCCCGACGCCCCTAAAGGCGGTCGAATGCGAATTCCGGCGATGGGGAGCTGGGACAACTTCAACCCACTGTCTGTCCCAGGCGGTCAAATGGTCGCAGGTCTCAGCGTCGAAGCACCGCACTGGAATTTGTTACACGACGCGTTGGTATCTCAAGCCGCCGATGAACCCTCAACGATTTATGGTCGCCTCGCCGAGGGCATCGCAGTCGCGAACGATGGGTCCTGGATTGCATTCAAGCTTCGCAAGAATGCACGCTGGCACGATGGCAAACCCATCACCATCGATGATGTCTACTTTTCCTATACCATTTTCACCACGGTGGCCTCGCCGACCGTTGCAACGCCGCTCGAACCCATCGAATCGTTCGAACTCATCGGGCCCTGGGAAATTCGGTTCAACATCCGCGAGTCCGATCGAGGCGATCCCCTTTTACCACTGCGGATCGGTTCAAAACCGATACTGGCAAAACACTACTGGGAGTCGCGCGATGTCACCAAAACGACGGTCGAGCCCCCTGTAGGTTCCGGCCCCTATCGGATCAAAGACTTCAGGATCGGTCGCTCCATCCGGTGGGAACGAGTCGACAACTATTGGGGCAAGGACCTGTCAGTCATGCGAGGCCGTTTCAATTTTGATGAATTAAAGTGGGACTACTTTCGTGACGATCAGGTACAAACCGAGGCGCTCAAGGGTGACGTCATTGACGTACACGAAGAAAATCTCCCGAGACTCTGGGAAACCGCGTATCAATTCCCGCCTTCCGAAGCAGGCGCATTCCGCAAACAGTGGCTGCCGGTCGAGAAACCGTGGGGGCTCTGGTGGCCCATATTCTGGAATCTGGATCAGCCTCGGTTTCAAGATGTGCGGGTCCGCGAAGCACTTTGGCTCGTTTCCGATTTCCCTTACCTCAACTGGGTCAACTACGACTTTTATCATACTGCCGAAAGTTTCTTTCACGGGTCAGAACTCGCTTCCCGCGGACTGCCCGATGAACGCGAATTGCAGTACCTGGAGCCGATCCGCCATCTCGTTCCGCCGCGCGTCTTCTCCGAACCTTATCGGCCACCGCCCAATGGTGGTAAGGGTTGGCATCGCGAAAATCTCATCAAGGCGGCAGCTTTGTTGAAACAGGCGGGCTGGATCGTGGAAGAAGGCAAGCTCATCCACCATCAAACTCGAGAACCCTTCCATGTTCGCCTCGTTGCTGTATCACCAGCCCTCGCCGGCTCGTTCATCCCGTACATGCGGAACCTAGAACGACTCGGGATCACGTCCACGGCCAAGTCTCCAGAAATATCCAATTGGTTGTTTCGCATGCGTTCCGGTGACTTCGATGGCGGTGCCATTTGGTTTCTTCCTGATTACACGCCAACACATCTCATCGCCAATAACTTTAGTAGCGCCACTGCGGAGCACGAATACGGCAACAACTGGTCGAACATGCGAGATCCAGCCATTGACCACTTAATTGAGTGCATCAAAACCGCGACCACCTACACGGATTACGTCGCCGCAATCCGCGCATTCGATCGCGTCATGCTCTGGAATTTCTATTTTGTCCCTGGCATGACCAAGACGCGTATCGGACTGGCCCACTGGAACCGCTATAACTGGGTCGAAGCAGGTAACTTAACTCGACCAGCCCATGTCCAGACTTGGTGGTTCGACCGGGAACGGGCTGCCGCCGTCGAGAAATTTCAGAGCAGGTAGCTATGGGTCGATATTTATTACGGCGCTTGTTTCTGATCATCCCAACGTTGTTTGGGATCATGGTTATCAATTTCGTCATCGTGCAGTTTGCGCCGGGCGGACCTGTCGAACAGGCGATCATCCAGGCGTCCGGGATGAGTATGTCGTCGACCGCGTCGGTGTCATCCGCTGGCAGCATGGGCCCATCGACGGAAAGCGGTTACACCGGCAGCGAAGGACTCGATCCCGAATTTGTTGCTCGTCTCGAAGAGGCGTTCGGCTTCGATAAGCCGCCGCACGAGCGCTTCTTACTGATGCTCGGCAACTACATCACGCTGGATTTCGGTGAAAGTTACTTCCAAGACAAGGCCGTACTCGATCTCGTGGTCGAACGTTTGCCAGTCTCCGTTTCCCTGGGTCTCTGGTCGTTACTACTCATCTATAGCATCTCGATCCCTCTTGGGATGGCCAAAGCCGTGCGCGACGGTACTCCATTCGATGTTTGGTCGAGCGCGGCGGTTTTTGTCGCCTACGCAATCCCGGGCTTCCTGTTCGCGATCATGTTGATCGTTTTCTTCGCCGGTGGCACATATCTCGATTGGTTCCCTATGCGCGATCTTTTCTCCGAGAATTTTGACGGCCTCTCGCCGCTGGCGAAGGTCCGCGACTATTTCTGGCACCTTGCTCTGCCCCTGACGGCTCTCACCATCGGTGGCTTTGCGACCCTAACCATGCTGACCAAAAACAGTTTTCTGGAGGAAATCAATAAGCAATTCGTGCTTACGGCACGCGCCAAGGGTTTGACCGAGCGGCGCGTACTCTTTGGCCACGTGTTCCGTAACGGCATGCTGATCGTGATCGCCGGGTTCCCAGCCGCCTTCGTCGGTCTCATGTTTACCGGCGCGCTTCTGATTGAAGTAATTTTCTCCATCGATGGCATCGGGTTGCTGGGTTACGAAGCCATCGTGAAGCGCGACTACCCAATCTTTTTCGGCACATTATTTTGCTTCACGTTGATCGGTCTCGTGATGCAGCTTATTGGCGACATTGTCTACACGCTTGTCGATCCCCGGATCGACTTCGAGGCACGAGAATGACGCCGTTAAATCAGCGCCGGCTTGAAATCTTCAAGTCAAACCGACGCGGCGTTTGGTCCCTTAGGATCTTTTTGGGACTCTTCGTTGTGTCCTTGTTCGCCGAATTCATCGCGAACGACAAACCCATCGTTTTCTCCTACGAAAACGAACTCTACTTTCCCATGCTGTTCCGTTACACGGAAACCGACCTTGGCGGCGTACTGGAGTCTGAGGCCGAATACCGCGACCCGTACGTCATCGGTCGCATTGAAGAAAACGGCTGGTCGCTTTGGCCACCCGTTCGGTTTTCTTTCAACACCATCGATTACAGTTACGAGGTCGCGCCGTCACCTCCGGACGGAATTCATTTGTTAGGGACGGACGGTGGCGCCACCGACGTCTTCGCCAAGTTACTCTACGGTTTTCGTTTATCCGTTCTTTTCGGGTTGACCCTCACGCTTATCAGCTCGTCAATCGGGGTCACGGTTGGGGCGCTACAAGGGTATTTTGGCGGACTTGTCGACCTCATCGGCCAACGTTTGGTCGAAATTCAAACGGGTATGCCGATTCTGTTTGTACTCATCATTCTCGCCAGCATCGTCGAGCCGAACGTGTTTTGGCTCCTCGGGATTCTTGCATTATTTAGCTGGATGGCGCTCGTGGGTGTGGTGCGGGCGGAATTTCTGAGGACCCGGAACTTTGAATTTGTCCGGGCTGCAAAAGCCCTCGGTGTATCTGAGACCACCATCTTGCGGCGCCACGTCCTACCCAACGCGATGGTGGCGACACTTACCTATCTACCATTCATCCTCAACGGTTCAATTACGTCCCTGACCGCACTCGATTTTCTCGGGTTCGGTCTGCCCATCGATTCGCCCTCTCTTGGCCGCTTGCTTTCATCAGCCAAAGCCAATTTACAGGCGCCCTGGTTAGGGATCTTCGTATTCATTACGCTCGCATCCCTTTTGACCTTGCTTATTTTTATCGGCGAGGCGGTACGCGACGCGTTGGACCCAAGACGTTCGCTCGACCTGGCGCGTACGGGCGGTGCACCAACTGACACGGTCGCACTGCAAACGCAAGCTTGAGTCCCCCATTACGGGCAGTCAAAATCTCCGAAATCCAAATGGAATCCTACTTCGATCTTTTTCAGCGCAACGCTTCCGTCCATCGCCATATCCATAGCTTGCATGACCACCGCTCCGACTTCGGGATCGTAATCGAGCATGGTCTGAATTCGAAAATCACGCATCTTCACGACGACGGCTCGACGGAAATTCGCACCCGATATTAGTGTCGAGATAAGCACAGCATCAGCGCGCCGCACGCTTAATTCCCCCGAAACACTTTTGTGAATTAGATCGCCTCTATCGTCTCTCGGCGAAAATCCAAAAACGACCCGATCGGGATCACGACGGAGCACATGTAGATCTTCGCTATCGAGACCGGAGACGTCGACGTTTGCCGGGTGTGATGCCTGCGACGGCGCTTCGTATTCTTCCGCTTCAGCTCGGTCAGGCGACTTGCCATCTTGTTCCAACAATTGCCATGGATTACCACCACCAGACGGATCGAATCGAACCCGGGTCTTCGTCTGTCCATTGTCAGAGCTGAGGGTATATGCACAGATTTCGTGTTCCGTCGAACCCACTTTTGCCCTCGCCCTATCGACAAGCGCGCGGTCTTCAACGGAAAGCGGTTCTGTATAACCCCAACCGGAGGCAGCCATGAACAGTAAAACCAACAACGGCCTCGGGAATAACATTTCTTTTAACTCGTACGTCTGAACGGCAGAATGCTTAATCCTAAAGGAGATCGAGATGATTAAAACCATCGCCGTGATCGAGGGGGACGATGCCGCCCCCGAAGCCATGAAGCCCGTTGTCGCTCTGTTGGATTCGCTCAACATTGGTTTGGAATGGGTCTACCCAGAAGTCGGAGAAGCAGCGGAAGCCCGAACCGGCTCTATTTTCCCCGATGATGCACGCGCGTTGATCGACAGTGCCGATACCACCTTTTTCGGATCGACGAGCGGTAAATCAGGTGCGGCTCTCATGTACCTGCGATGGGGCAAGGAAACGTTCGCCAACGTTCGTCCGTGTCGATATTTAGCCGGATGCGCGAGTCCATTGGCTGATCCCGATGGAATTGATTTCGTTATCGTTCGTGAGAATCTAGAAGATCTCTACATCGGTGCCGAAGGGCAGCTTACCGATCTGGCCCCACTAGCGCTTACGGGGCGCAACATCAAAGGTTTTGTCCACGAAATGGGCGTTGGTCGCTACGCCCTAAAAGCCATCACCGAGGCAGGCACCGAACGTGTCGTTCGATTTTCTTTCGAACTTGCACGTAAACGAGCCGGTCAACGCAAAGTGACCTGTGCTACCAAACACAACATGCTTCGCGAAACCGATGGCCTCTTTCTTGAGGTCGCCCAACGAGTCGCGTCGGACTATCCCGACATTACGTTTGAATCCTTTATTGTCGACGACTTTGCTTGCCGGCTAATTCGCGAACCGCAAAAGTATGACGTGGTGGTCATGCCTAACCTCTATGGCGATATATTGTCAGATGCCGCCGGTGGGTTGGTCGGGAGCTTGGGGTTGGCGGCAAGTGGATGTTTTGGCGACGATTATGCGTACTTCGAACCCGCCCACGGCACCGCGCCCGACATCGCCGGCATGAATATTATCAACCCCACGGCGGCACTTTTATCGTCAACCATGATGCTGGAGTATTTAGGATTCGCGGCTGAAGCCGTCAAGATTGAGGAAGCCATTGCACGCGTTTACTCGCACGGCGATGTCCTGACTCCCGACCAGGGTGGTACGGCGACCACGACGGAGTTCGTGTCGGCGGTTACCCAACAGCTCTGATGCCACAACCGTTTTGGGAAGTTCACGCAGGTGAAGGGCCGTTTCTACTATTGGTCCACGGCTTTCTTTCAAGTCGATCCCAGTGGCTGTCGAACCTCAAGGCATTGCAGCAACATTGCCAACCTGTGGTGATGGAACTCTACGGTCACGGTCGCTCCCCGTCACCAAACGAACCGGCGTCATACCACTCGGCTGCGTACGTCGAGGCGATGGATGCTATTCGGTCCACACTGGGAACTAAGCAGTGGTACGTGTGTGGTTATTCGTTGGGCGCTGCATTGACAATCCGTTACGCCTTAACATTCCCCGAACGCGTCGTCGGGCACATTTTCACCAACTCAGCGTCGGCGTTTGCGACACCTGAAACGATTAAATCTTGGGCGGAGAACGGCGCGACCTCGGCAAATAACTTGCGTCACGGCGGCGCAAAAGCAATTGAACGAATCCCCGTTCATCCCCGCCATGCGCGCCGATTACCTTCACGAATTTACAATGCACTAGTCGCCGATTCAAAGCTCTTGGATGTCGAAGGAATTGCCAACACGCTAGAACACACGATGCCAGGTTTGTCCGTTCGCCGTGAATTGCATCTAAATTCCCGACCGGCGCTTCTGGTCTGTGGACGATTCGAAACCGGGTTCCAACCGCATCGCGAATTCGCTGAGGAAAAAATGCCCCACCTCACGGTCCGAGAAACGGACACCGGGCATGCCGTCAATATGCAAGGAGCGGACATTTTTAATGCCGCCATCGAAACGTTCGTGCAGTCCACAAGCTGACCAGAAACTCACGTGCTACAGTATTTCGTCCTCAACGATATGCCCGACAGGATCACGCAGTTCCGCTGATCGGGTAGACGTCTTTAGACTCGGCGTCACCACAACTTGCAACAATTTGCATAGGAATCGAAGCGGAACGAACCCGAACCTCCTCCTCGCCCAGGTTTGTACGGAAACGGACCCGGTCATCCCGAATATCCAAAAGCGCTTCGACCCTTCCGGCAACTTGCATTTCGGCGAACTGAGCCTCGGGCGGAAACGCTGAGCGACCGCGCACATGGGATCGCGATACGTCTCCCGATTCGATAGTGGTGACAAATGCATCGACCACATCAACGTCCACTCGACCGTAGAGAATCCCCTGCGGTAACGCCAGGACATTGGGTGCAAATCGATGGCCTCCAAGGTGGGTCGTTTGCCAGACGCGCGCACCGACGAGTTCCTGCAAGCGCGCAAATGTAGGCAATCCGTATCTAGCACAGCAAAGATCACGCTGACCATTGGTACAAACGAAGTAAACGTTCTCACGCACCGATGCGAGATCAGATGTAAGAACGTCGACCTCCCGAATGGCGTCGTATTCGGACGCTTCGATCCGGCCCAGTGAGTTATTTCGAGCGATAAACAACGTCGTTGTGCCTAGGTCAAAGTCTGGCCGACGAATAAATTGTGGTCGGGCTTTCAAGCCCCTCTCGGCGCACCTCTTGAGGCTATCCTCAAGCCATCGATTGGTTTCGTCTTCCAGACCGTTATCCTCGACCGCCCGCGATTTCCACGCCGGCTTGTATTCGAGCAATAGCCATATATCGACCGGCTCGGCTGTTCCCAACATCGGTTCGCCCTGCGTACGACTGAGTTCTGAACAATATTCGCGATCGCCTTCCATGGTCCGATTCTACCTTGTTGATCCGCCGCTCGTCGGCGCAGCCGCTCGTTCAATGACGTCATCGTCATGATCGAGGAGGGAACTCGATCACTTCGTTGCCAACCGAAACTGAGCCTGACACACTCGGGCGCATGAAGGACCGAGCTAGTACCGTCGGAGCGCTGCGCGTCAGTGGCTACGAAACACTCCCGGTCAAGATTGAAATACGTAGAAACCTGATCAAGAAATTAAAGGCAAGTGACCCGCTGTTTCCAGGCGTCATCGGGTACGACGATAGCGTCCTACCACAAATCACCAACGCCCTTCTCGGGGGGCAGGACCTCATAATCCTAGGCGAGCGGGGGCAAGCTAAATCGCGCTTGGTACGGAGTTTGGTAACGCTTCTTGACGAATTCATTCCCGTTTTGGAAGGCGCGGAAATCCCCGAGAATCCCTACGATCCAATCACGGAAACAGGAAAACGGATCGTCGCCGAAGAGGGCGACAACGCGGCCATCACCTGGCTCCATCGCGACGAGCGTTTCGGCGAGAAACTCGCGACTCCCGATATCACCATCGCCGACTTGGTTGGGGAAATTGATCCCATCAAAGTGGCCGAGGGGCGCTACCTTGCGGACGCGATGACGATCCACTTTGGTTTAATTCCTCGGGTCAATCGAGGGATCTTTGCGATAAATGAACTGCCCGATCTAACCGAACGAATTCAGGTCGGGATGTTGAATGTTCTCGAAGAGCGCGACGTGCAAATTAGAGGCTTTCGCGTCCGCTTGCCGCTGGATGTCTTTCTCGTCGCGACGGCTAATCCCGAGGACTATACCAATCGCGGTCGCATTATCACGCCGCTCAAAGATCGATACGGAGCCCAGGTCCGTACGCATTATCCCCAGGAGATCGAGCAAGAGATCTCCATCATGGAACAGGAATATACGGAACTCGATCTGGACGGCCACAAGTTGTCCGTCCCTCAGTATATGAAGGAAATCATCGCCGAGGTCACGCACCAGGCGCGTCTTTCGCCGGATATTAACCAACGGTCCGGTGTGTCCGTGAGAGCATCGGTTGCCAACTACGAAGCTCTACTCGCAAACGCTTTTCGACGCGCACTGCGTCTGGGCGAAAAGAACGTCGTCCCGCGGCTATCCGATTTACCGTTTATCGTTCCTTCTCTGCATGGGAAAGTCGAGTTTGAAGCGATGGAAGAGGGCCAGGAAGACAAGATTACCGAACGAATTTTCGTGGCCGCCGTAAAAAAAGTGTTCGACCGGTGTATTGATGTCGATGCCGTTGAAACCATTGCGTTGGCGTTCAACGAGGGCTTGACTGTCGAAATCGGCGAAGCGGCAACAGCCGCGGACTACACCGCAATCGTCAAGCGCGTTGCCGGTCTTAAGGAAGCGGTGAAAGACCTGACGACGGTAAGAGCCGAAATGCCTGCTGCAGTCGAGTTCGTACTTGAGGGTTTGCACCTGCACGAGTTACTCAACAAATACACCGTCGGTCACACGGCCTCCTTCTCGGGATAGCGAGAAATGCACCGTTTTGCCACACGTTTTCGCTACGGCTCGTGGGACGGTTCACAACAAACCCCTTGGTCTGCCGACGATGTCCTCGGCGCAATCGCCGAGGACCTGATGGAATACGGCGACCTAAAGTGGGCAATGCGTAACCTATTGTCCCGCGGCATGACAATGCCAGACGGTGGCTATATCCAGGGGTTACGCGACATGCTGAAACAGCTCCGCGACCAAAAGCGTGAACGGCTGCAACAGTTTGACCTGTCGAGTGTGATGAAGGACATCGAACAAAAACTTACTGAAATCCTAGCGATGGAACAGAACACCATCGACGAATGGCTAGATCAGGACAGTGAAACGTTCGCTAACGATGTATTGCGGAAAATCGCCGAGCGTAGCCAAGAAACGCTGGATGAACTCCCTGACGATTCCGCAGGAAGGATGAAGGCGCTAGAAAAGTATGAATTCTTAAACCCAGATGCCCAACGCAAATATCTCGACCTCTTAAACGAACTACGTAAAGCGATGACGCAAACATTCTTCAAGAACGTCGAAAACATGGTCAAGGACCTGTCGGACGGCGATATCACGAGGCTGAAAGACATGGTTCAGGCCATGAACGAAATGTTCGTCAAGAAAATTGCCGGCGAGGACCCTGGGTTCGAAGACTTCATGGACAAATTCGGCGACATGTTCGGTGACACCCCGCCTAAAACGCTTGACGAACTGCTCGAACAGATGCGACGCCAGATGGCTGCGTCACAGTCGTTAATGAATTCTTTGACGCCCGATCAACAACAACAGTTGCAATCGTTGATGTCGGATCGGTTGGGTGATCCGCAGCTCGAATCCGCCCTAAGGAAACTAGCGCAAGAAATGGATTTCCTTGACCCACAAGGATCCCGGTTTCGCTTCGATGGTAAGGAACAAATCGATCTCCAAGTCGCGATGGAGCTCATGGATGAGATGCACCAGATCGACGACCTCATCGCCCAGGTACAAGCGGCCGAACGCGGCGGCGACCCGGACCATATCGATAGCGATCTGGTGCAATCACTTCTGGGTGATGAGGCCGTGGAGTCGATCGATGACCTCAAGAAATTACTCGACACTCTCGAAGAAGCCGGCTACGTGCGACCGACCGGCGACGATAAGTGGGAGCTAACCCCTCGTGGGTCGCGCATGATTGGGCAACGTGCGCTCGGCGAAATCTATGCGCGACTCCGGCGACAAAGCTTGGGTAACCATGCCATCCCCGAAGAAGGCCGTTTCGGTGAACGACTGGAGCAGACCAAAGCCCATGAATTCGGTGACCCATTTCATTTGCATATGCCAAGGACGATTCGCAACGCCATTGATCGCGACGGTCCACGCACGCCCGTACGCTTACGCCACCAAGATTTTGAGATTTACCGTTCCGAACAGATCACATCCACGGCAACCGCAATGCTCGTCGACCTGTCGTGGTCAATGGCTTTACGCGGTTCATTTCAATCTGCAAAGAAAGTGGCGCTCGCGCTGCATAATCTCATCACCTCCCAGTACCCTCGCGATTCTTTCTACATCATCGGTTTTGCCGCCTACGCAAGAGAGCTAAAAGCCCACGATCTGCCGTTTCTTCAATGGGACGAGTATTTACTCGGGACGAACATGCAACACGCGCTGCTATTGGCAGAACGATTGTTGGCAAAACACGATGCCTCTACCAAACAAGTCATCATGATCTCCGACGGCGAACCGACCGCCCATCTGGAAAAGGGACAAGCACAATTTGCCTATCCACCGACAGCCGCGACCATCCGCGAAACTTACAAAGCGGTAAAACGTTGCACACAAAAAGGCATCGCCATCAACACCTTCATGCTTGACGCCAACCAATACCTAAAGGAATTCATGGACGACATCGCCCGCATCAATGGAGGCCGTGTGTTCTACACGTCGCCGGAAAAATTAGGCGAGTACATTCTCGTCGATTACGTCCAGCATAAACGCAAAAAGCTCGGCGGCCACTGAGATCATCGCCCCGTGGAGGTTCGCTTCGACTTCGAGTCACCGGTCAATAGGAACGCGGGAGCTCCAGTACATGCTCCGTCACGTAATTAAGAATCATCTCTTGGGATATGGGTGCAATTCGCATTAAACGTGCTTCGCGCCAGTAGCGTTCAACATGGAATTCGCGTGCGTATCCAAAGCCGCCGTGCGTTTGTACTGCTTGATCCGCGGCCTGAAACGCGGCGTCTGCTGCCAACCACTTGGCCATGTTTGCTTCGGCACCACAGGGTTCGCCGTGGTCGAGTAACCAAGACGCCTTCCTAATCATCAGCTCCGCTGCATCAAGTCGCATCTGTGCCTCGCCCAACGGGAAGGACACCCCTTGATTCTGACCAATCGGTCGGCCAAATACTTCACGTTCGTTGGCGTAACCCACGGCGCGGCGCATCGCCGCGCGACCGATACCCAGTGCCTCTGCCGCAACGAGGATACGCTCGGCATTGAGGCCGTCCAGCAAATACCGAAATCCCTTACCCTCTTCACCAACGCGGTCCGTCTGATGCACGGGAAGATCGTCGTAAACAACCTCGCAAGATGCGACCGCGTTCCGGCCAACTTTGTCGATCGGTGAGATGGTAACTTCAGGACGTTGCAGTTCGGCGAGCAACAACGTCATCCCCTCCGTTCGTTTGGCAACCGCTTCTCTCGACTCAGTGCGCACCAACAGCAAGACACGCTCCGAATCCAGTGCCTTGGTGGTCCACACTTTGCGTCCTTTAACTAAGTATTGATCGCCGTCTAACCGTGCCGTGGTTGTAATCGACGAGGTATCGGTACCAGCATCGGGCTCAGTCACGCCAAAAGCGACGTGAAGGTCGCCTGCCGCAACTCGAGGTAAATACTTTTGCTTCATGTCCTCGGATCCGTACTTGACCACCGGATGCATGCCAAAAATCGATAAGTGAACGCTACTTGCACCGTTCATGGCGGCACCCGACGCCGCAACTTCTTCTAATACGATCGATGCTTCGGTAATGCCACGGCCGGAACCACCGTATTGTTCAGGGATCGCAATACCTATCCAACCAGCTTCCGCGAGGGCATTGTAGAAGTCCCACGGGAACAAGTGCCCGTTGTCGCATTTCGACCAATATTCATCGGGGAAGTCCGCACAAATCTTACCAATGGCGTCGCGGATGAGTTGGTGTTCGTCAGTCGTTTCAAAGTCCATGCACCGAGGTTAGCATGGCCAAAGAACGCTGACAGGGCAGTCGAAAACATTGTCTGGAAAGTATTTTGAAGAGTTGGAAGTCGGTCTAACGTTTGAGCACGAACCCGGCCGGACGGTGACTGAAACCGACAATCTCCTGTTCACTTCGTTAACGCAGAATCCTCAACCCCTTCATCTCGACGCAGAATTTGCCCGTCAATCCATACACGGCAGGATTTTAGTCAACAGCATTTTCACGCTCGGCCTCGTCGTTGGTCTGTCCGTGGCCGACACGACCCTCGGCACCACCCTCGGAAACCTCGGATTCGATCGAACGACATTTCCGCACCCGGTTTTTATCGGGGACACTGTGCGTG
>Ga0209753_1000060_pt1 | contig 36664 bp, 27 predicted proteins | sample METZYME_3_550m_FD_187550 | JGI IMG/M metagenome (GOLD analysis project Ga0209753, IMG submission 187550) | Marine microbial communities from oxygen minimum zone in mesopelagic equatorial Pacific - METZYME_3_550m (SPAdes) (version 2) | ecosystem: Environmental > Aquatic > Marine > Oceanic... | reverse complement strand
TGGCCGATGTAACAAGCTTCCTTGAAGGCGAAGATCGGGTAAGCGACCTGATCATGTACACAACGCCAATCTGGATGGGATTTTCCGCCACTGCAGTAATAATTACTGAAGAAGATTCCAGCAAAAACCCCAGGGCTAGCGGCCTTGGCGATGGGTCATCAATGTCCCTCAACTACTCCAATGACTATGTGACAGCGGCAATTGCCATCAATGACAATATCGACAAGCAGGATATTACCCGCTTGATGACGAACTTCTACGTCGGCTCTACCGAAGTTGGCTTCATTTGGCAGCGGGCAGAGCGCGTCGATATCTCGGCAGAAGAAAAATCATGGTTTGTAAGCGCGGAACACAGAATCAATCCTCACTGGCGCATAAAAGGTCAGTACGGAAAAACCGACTACAGCCACTTTGCCAGCGAAGATCAGCAGCTAGCGCTTGGCTTGGATCGTATTATCAATAGCAATGTCTTCGTTTTTGTCAATTACGTTGAGGTCGATCGGGATAAGACCCTGGATTCTTATACTGATTCCAGTATCGCCATCGGATTTCAAATCAGATTCCAATTTTAACGCCTACACGTCTGAATCTGCTTTCCCTTTTCAGTTGAGAATTCGATACACCTTCTAAATCAATTCAATACAAACGCCGCCATCAAGATTCAAATACTGCAATATTAATCTGTCCTTCCAGGCCCGATGTGCGATCACCGCTAATGGCTTGATATTCAGCCGATTGGGCCATTTGTAGCAAGGCTCGCGAGTTCGGGTAGCGGACCATAGCAATCCTGTCCCACTCCGCACCACCAATAAATGTGGTCTTGCATTCGCCAGAAAATATGATCTCAGCGCCAATATCGCTGAGAATTTTCTCGACGTTGCGACCGTACTCCCCATAATCCGCAGCACCCGCGCCCCCATCCCTAAACTTAAGCAGATTTACCATAACAACCGGTTGGTCAGGTAACTGCATGAATGCCTGAGCCTGCTCGGGAGTCGGACCCATAGCATTCAAGCCCAACACCTGTGCATTCACCATTTTGCTCCCACCGAACATTGTAGCCAGCGCTGTCAGACCTGCCGCGACACCCGTGGAAGCTATAAAATCGCGTCTTGTTTTGTTGTCCATTGAATCTCTCATATCGTGCCTCGTGTAGCTGGTTCATGAATTTCCCAAGTGGGTGTATGTTGTAACAGCATTATTGTCAACATTACGGGACAAAAAAAAAGCTTACATTCCTGCAAGCCTTTCTATTGCCACCGTTAAATTTGCGAGACTAGCAGTTCAACGTACGTCATTCGTGTTTATGTTTTCACGAGCCGCACGCGCAATAGCGTCACGTTGGTTTACAGTCAAACATACTAACTGACGAATATTGGAACCGATCACCCTCTCTCGTTCGCAGAATATTCTTTCACCTGTGGAACTAACGGTCGCATTATAGGCGTCAGCATCCCGTTGACTTCGAATTCTTGGGATTCCATCATCATCCGTGCTTTCGCAACCACTCAGGATAACTATAAATCCTAGCGTAACTATTATGCTTTTCATCTCTTTACCTCTTGAAAACCGAAAGCGGGAGAATCCCCCAAACTCCAATCGGCCGCGAATATACCATTTTGTACCAAAATTTGGTATTTGACGCCACTAACACCCTTATTTTTAGGTTAAACAGCAGTTAGAAAAACCCCATGGTAAGCTTAGTGTGATTATGCTGCCTTAATATCATAGTAGCTCAACATATCAAATTCTGTCAGTTATGGAAATTGTTAGGTGCCTCTGTCGATTTCTGCTCTGAGGAGTCCGAAAGATGAAAAAACTAAATATAATTACAGCAACAAGCTTTGCCATTTCTATTTTAATACTGTGCCTACCGTTCAACAGCTACTCTCAGCTTGGCGGTGTAGAAAATGGACAGTGGCGATACCTGGGGGGTGACGCCGGACATACGCGAGCAGCTCCCCAACTGGACCAGATCAATTCTTCCAATTTCGCAGATCTGGAAGTCGCCTGGATCTGGCGTGGGAATAATTTCAGCGCTTCCGAGGAATATACCTTCAGATCCACTCCAATTTTTGTCGATGGCATTCTTTATACCGTCGTCGGCCAACGGCGGCAGCTGGTAGCTATTGAAGCTGCCACAGGTGAAACGCTCTGGACATTTCGGGAGCCTGAAACAATGCGATACCTTCGCTCACCGCGGACTGACTTTGGGAAAGGTGTTGCCTATGCAGAAGTTGATGGTCAAGGGGTTGTCTTTTTCACATCACCCGCATTCTTCCTCTGGGCACTGGATGCAAACTCGGGGCGCCCTCTGACTAATTGGGGCTCACCGACCGGCGTGGAAGAGTTCTCAGAGACCGGCGTTGTGGACCTCATACCCGATCTGGTCAGCGACTGGCAGCGTTGGATAGATTGGGATCAGCCCTATGACCCAGACCATGGTATTCCGCGACAGTTGGGTATGGTTACTGCATCATCTCCACCCATCGTAGTCAACGGCGTCATTGTGGTGCTTGTTGGTCATGAGCCTAGCTATGACCAGACCCGCATCGAGAATGTGCCTGGTGACATCATGGGCTACGATTCGAGAACAGGGAAACAGCTGTGGAAGTTCCATGTCATTCCACGCCCTGGTGAGTTCGGTCATGAAACCTGGGAGAACGATGCCTGGCAGTGGTCGGGTGATATGTCCTCCTGGGCACCCGCCTCTGCAGACCCGGAACTGGGATTAGTCTACATTGTGACAAATGCGTCAACAGTGCAGTCCTATACCGGACAACGCCCTGGCCATAACCTTTTTGGTGGTAGTGTGCTGGCACTGGATGTACAAACTGGTGAGCGCAAATGGCATTTCCAGATTCATCACAGTGACCAATGGAACTATGATATCCCGACCGCCCCTATATTGATGGATCTCACAGTCGACGGACAACGGATACCCGCACTGATCCAAAACACAAAACAGGGTCTAGTCTTTGCATTCAATCGCGAGACTGGTGAGCCAATCTGGCCTATTGAAGAACGCTCTGTCATGCAGACCCAGGTACCGGGCAACTACACTTCCACGACACAGCCTTACCCAACACGCCCGGAGCCCCTAGATCGGATTGTTATAGATGGCATTACCGAAGACTTCATGCTCGACTATACTCCGGAACTAAAAGTGCAGGCGAGAGAGGTACTTGGCGAATTTCTTGTGGGTGGACTTTACATGCCTCCGCTACCATATCCCCACGCCAACCCCTACCGCAATGTGGTGGGCTGCGTAGGCGGACTCAACATATACCATCCGCCCGTTGCGGATCCAACCACCGGCATTATGTATGCTTCTCACCGACGCAACTGCAGTGCTCCAAGCTTTATGGAACCCACTAACGGAGTCGACGAGGAACGCGGCCTGCCAGGCCTATCGGCCGAAGCCTGGCGCGGGCGCGAGCGCCATACCCCTACCACTGGCTCAACGGTTGCAGCTTGGGCACCGGGTCGCTCCCGAGAATTTTTACCCCTTATCGACCGTTTGCCTGTTTATAAGCCTCTCTTCCAAGGACTCGCTGCTTTCGATATGAACACCGGTGAAAAACTCTGGGACATCCCGATTGGGAAGTCGCCAGCAAACATCGCAGACCATCCGTTACTGCAGGGTATAGACACATCCGATACCGGCGGCACCGGCCACTCTATCCAGATGTTAATGGGAGAACTGCTGGTGCAGACCACGGAAGATCTGAGAGGCGATACGGAACTGAATGAAAATGGCATGCCAATGCTGCATGCTCGCGACAAGCGGTCGGGAGAAATTCTGGCCAGCGCCGAACTCCCGATACCTGGCCAGTATGGAATGATGACCTACATGCACGAAGGAGTGCAGTATATCGTTGTACAGTCAGGAAGCGTCAAACGGCGACAACCTAGCGCATTAGTCGCCCTCAGACTCCCTTAAAAAGGACTGCTCTTATTTAAGAACATGACGCTCGAGCATGCGGCGGCGTACAACTGCCCCGTAAACATTTCCATTAGCATCGACGCCAACTCCCTCGGCACCAGAATGATCATCCCTCAGAGGTTCCATGTCCTCGATAAACGCCAAGACCGTGCCATCAACAGCCGATCCGACTCGGATACCTTTCATGATACCCCGTAACTCGTTGGCTCCTGTATCCGGACCTGACTCGGAATCTGCTACATAGATCATATCTGCGGGCGTGATAAAAATTCCGCTAGGTCTCCCAAACTGACGCCACTCATCAATGAACTCTCCGTCCTGTGTAAAAATCTGGATACGATTATTTTCCCGATCTCCGACAAATAGCCTTCCTTGAGAATCCATGGCTATCGTATGGGGCTCGCTCAGTTCACCCGGCCCAGAACCCTTGCCACCCCACTCGTTGATATAGGTACCGTCACTAGCGAAGTGAACAATTCGATTATTCAATCCACGTCGATGACTTTCCGCCACAAAAATATCGCCATCATTAGGGTCCACAACAATATCGTTTGGGGAATGCAGCAGATCCGTTCCTGAACCGCCAATACCCTTCTTTCCCAGAGTAAGCAAAATGTCTCCCTCAGGGCTGAACTTGAATACTTGGTGACCGATTTCTCCGTTACCCTGAGCATCAGTTACCCAAAGATTTCCTTCATAATCGACCGTCGCGCCATGAGGGAAAATAAATAATCCGGCACCGAAGCTATCTAGCAAGTTACCTTCATAGTCAAATTTCAGGATCGGAGTTTCAATACGCCCTTCACAGGAATTTTCAAAGCAACGATGAATGACATAAATGAAGCGCCCGTCCAGAGAAGGCTCCACTGCCGTGACTGCCGCCCAGGAAGCTGTGCCATCAGGCAGTTCCCCCCAGGTCCGTTGCGTTTCGTAAGGCTGGGATAAATCATTGCGCACGCCGTGGACTGCAGGCACGGGAGATTGTGCATAATTCCAAGAATTCGTGACCAGCACCAACCCTACTGACAGAATTTGTAAAATTTTTTGGATAACCATTGCATACCTCTCCTTTTCAATCCGGTGGCACAGCCTGATATCCTATCATTCCAAAAATCAACATCCCATCTGAAACAGGCTAGAACCTGATCCTGTTTAATTTGCTTGACTCAATGCTAACCTCACAGTTAAATCGGACTGGGCCAAGTGTAAAAACAGTTCTTTATGCAGCCATTTTGCCTAGGTAGATATTTTTCAATCGCAAGAGCGAGCAAATCATGAAAAACACAATTCGTTTACTGGGATCAACTGCAGCCCTGCTTTGCTCCATGCTGGTCCATGCGCAGAATGATGAAAACCTGGTAACCTACAACGGTGAGGCTGGCCGAGTCATTAATGAGAATTGTGTAGCCTGTCATCGCGAAGGCGGTATTGGTCCAATGCAGTTCGAAACCTATGATCAGGTTCGTCCCTGGGCTCCCCTTATCCAGATTATGGTCGCTAATCGCGAAATGCCCCCCTACGCATACGACCATGGTATCGGTATCCAAAATCTGCAGGGAGATTGGCGACTCGAACAAGAACAGATAGACACCATAGTCGCTTGGGTTAACCAAGGTGCCCCGCTGGGTAACCCGGACAACTTTTTGCCACCACCTCAACTCAATGACCCCAGCGAATGGAATTTCGTGGATGAACTCGGTGAACCCAATCTGGTGATTCCTTCGATACCAATCGACATTCCTGCCAACGGAAATGACATATGGAGTACTCATTATGTACCGAGCGGTGTTACCCAGAATCGTTGCATTAGGGCTATCCAGGTAAAACCAAAAGGCGAAGCGAAATCGGTTGTTCATCATGCCAATTCCTCCATTGAAATATATGACGACGAAGGCCAACTGGATCGTTATGGGATGCTTACCGAATACGCTATGGGAAAATGGGGCGAGTTAGTTCCAAAAGACGTGTGTCGCACATTTCCGCAAAACTCAGTTGTTCGCTGGGGCATCCATATGTATCCCGGTGGACTTGGAACAACCGCACCAGGCACGATTATTAAAGACAACGTGGTAGAAATCGGCCTATGGTTACACCCTGAGGGTTATGAAAAAGAAGTTGCTTATACCCAGGATCTCAAGCAATACAGCATACAATTCCAACGCAGTGAGCGTGAAACAAAATTAGTGATTCCACCGAATGGATACCAAATGACCCAGGGATTTCATTCATTCGACCATCCAGTGCGCATAGATAGTTTTCAGCCTCATGGGCATTTGCGCATGGTAGCGGCGTCACTGGAAATTTTTTTCCCGAAAACGGGTCGTACTGAAGCTATTAGTCAGATCTCCAATTGGAGTGCGACCTGGCACCACAGCCATATATATGAACCCGATATAGCGCCTTTGGTACCAACAGGAGCTGTGCTTGTTTTAAAGCAGTGGTATGACAATACTGCAGCTAATCCGAATAACCCAGACCCAGACCAGTGGGTATTTGGTGGTAATCGTACCGCTGACGAAATGACCCACGCCTGGCTGGCGATAACCCACCTGGACGAGGCAGGCTACCAAAAGCAACTCAAAAAGAGAAAAGAACAAGAATCCCTTTCATTGTCTGGTACAGCGAGCCCCTAAGCGGAATTTGCAGCGATCTAGTACCTGTTTTTCGCGTCGAAATTTGATGCGGTTACTTTATAGCAACCCTTCGTAGTGATAGTCTGGGTAAATAATTTGCAAAAAACGGCTTCCAAGCTATGCATTCTTTTTTGAAACTAGGAAATATGCAATGAAATCAATAGTTAAGTCCCTTGTGCTTACACCCATTATCTCGCTAGCCGTACCCACAATTGGATTCGGCCAGTCCGATGAAATTACCTTTCATAAGGACATACAGCCCATTTTGCAGCGCAGTTGCCAAAACTGTCATCGGAGCGGCGGTGCCGGTCCCATGCCTCTGGTAAACTACGAAGAAGTAGCTCCTTTTGCTGGGCTAATTGAATACAAAACCGGCCTGCGTGACCGTGCCGGCACGATGCCCCCATGGTATGTCGAAAAGGATATCGGCATACAGGATTTTAAGGCCGATGTATCGCTAAGCGACGAAGAAATCGCTGCAATTTCAACCTGGGCACGCAACGGCGTTCCTGAAGGCGATTCTGCTGACGCGCCTGAACCGTTGGCATTCGATGACAGCATTAAATGGCGCGCCGGAGAACCGGACTTTGTAGTTAAATTGGCAGAAACCACTAAGCTCGCCGGTACATCCGATTGGTGGGGCGAAATCGAGTCCGTGCCCACGGGCATGACCGAGGACCGCTATGTGAAGTCGGTTGAGATTGTTGAGGTCAATGACATCGATACCACAAAAGCTGCTGGCACCGTTGGTGGCCGCTATATTTTCCATCATATGCTATGGGGTGCCGGTCAAGTTGATGAAGATGGCAGATTGGCGCGAGGACTCGAGGCCCCATGGCCCGTTCACGAAGTTGGCAGAAACGCGGATATTTTTGACGAGGGTGCTGGCCGTCTATTAAAAGCTGACTCGTGGATCTATTCAGATTCCGTTCATCTGCACGCGAGTGGTGTAGATACCACGGGGCATCTCGAAATTGGATTTCGTTTTCACCCCAGAGACTATCAGCCCAAGTACAGGGGCAGCTTTGTGGTAACAGGAAATTCGGTAGACATCAGTGTTGTTCCTAACCAGGATCAACAGGAGCTGCATGCCTATAGCGTTTTAAACCAACACACCAAAATTATCGCCTTCGAACCACACCTGCACGCTCCAGGGGAACGAATGTGTCTGGAAATGATCTGGGGACACCAACGCGAGACGCTTTCCTGTGTGGGGTATGACCACAACTGGGTTCGCACCTACCAGTTTGCTGACCATGCTCAACCTCTGATACCGCGCGGAGCCATACTTCATATCACCGGATATATGAACAATACTGAGAACAATCTCAACATCCCTGACCCAAGAAACTGGCAGGGTTCGGGCAACGCTTCCACATCGAACATGTTTCTAGACTTAGGTTTGAAAGTTAGTCTTACGGAAACACAATTTCTAGAAGAGATGGAAGAACGTCGCAACGTATTAAACCTTGGCCGAAATGATCATGTAATTGGCTGCCCCTTGTGCACTGTTCCACTGGTTGCACCTTCCGGCACTGAGGATTAATGTGAACGGCTCCCAGCTCAGCTTTCAACTATTAGCTTACTAACAGTGAAAAAAATGCATTTAAAATCGTTCTGCAAGTACAAAGCTCTAGTTCTGTCAATGTTGATATTTCTCGTGCACTCTAACGGACTGGCTCAATTGACTTACACTAAGGGTCAACCGGTTTATCCAGCTTTTGAAGGCTGGCGGGAAAATCCTGACGGTACCATTAACTTCATGTTTGGATACTTCAATGACAACTGGGACGAGCAGCCTTTCATATCGGTCGGTGAGAATAATTACTTCACACCCGGTGAGGCCGATAGAGGCCAACCTACCAAGTTCTTTCCGCGACGTAACCGCTGGGTGTTCGAAGTGACTGTACCTGGCGACTGGGGTGACCGTGAATTGGTTTGGACTCTAAACGTAAATGGCTCCGAAACGAAAGCATATGCCACGCTCAATCCCAGCTATGTCGTTAGTAATATGTTCATCGCCTCTGAGACCGGCTCCCTGAGTATTGGTACCAGCAACCCGGAAATTCGGGCGAATAAACCTCCGGTGCTGACCGTGCAGGGAGATGAAGTCCGTTCTGTGCGTGTTGGCGAGCCTCTCACTATCGTGAGTCAAGTTGCAGATGACGGTATTCCTCGCTCGAGGATGACATCGACCATTCCAACGGATATGCTGCAACGGCGCCTTTTTTCTCCGCCATTTAGACCTACTGTAAACAAAATTAATGCGCTCTTTGTAAGCTGGAATGTGTATCGGGGCCAAGGGATGGTGACCTTTGATCCTCCACAAACCAAGGTATGGGAAGACACCCGGGCCGGCGGCAACTCTCCTTGGGGTGTCCATTGGCGACCACCAAAGATTGCTGAAGATGGCATGACGGAAGTCACCGCAACTTTTAGTGAACCTGGTACCTATACTTTATGGGGGCGCGCTGATGATGGCGGCCTTTATCATGACGCCTATATCACAGTTGACGTCAATCCCTGAACCAAAACAATACAATTACTTTCCGAAAAGAATGCAATTCTCTTGAATTGCATTTTTTTTGCAGTCGAGACATGGCAATCAGGAACACCTCTGTGGTTATATTCATCGTGGCTAGCTCGAGTTGGATTTACATAACATCCATCGAACGGCTTAAATGTAATGAGGTCAGAGCAAATGTTTGACCACAAGATGATTAACTACGAAGAAACCTGTGCTTCTTTCGAATGGGAGCGACCGGACTACTATAACTTTGCCTACAACGTGATTGATCAATGGGCTAACCACAATCCGCAAAAACAAGCTCTGTTCTGGGTAGATGACACAGGCAAAGAAGACAGCCGGACTTTTCAACAAATCTCATCGAATTCCAAAAGGCTCTGTAACTCTCTAACCGAAGCGGGGGTAAAGCGCGGCGACACGATAATATTGATTTTGGGTCGTGAAATTAGTTGGTGGGAAGTATTCACTGCAGCTCTTCGCATGGGCGCCGTGATCTCTCCTGGTACTGCGCAGCTATCAAGCAAAGATATTGAGTACCGCATCCAGGCAGCAGCAGCAACCTGCATTGTGACCAATTCGGCCAATAGTGAAAAAGTAGAAAAAATTGCACTAAATTGCCCTACATTAACCACTAAATTGCTTACCGATGGAACAAAAAAGGGTTGGATAAATTACCAAGAAGCCCTAGCCCAATTCGATGACAATTTCTCCACAACTCATACCAAGTCCAATGAAGAAGCTATGTGCTACTTCACTTCGGGCACCACCGGTTATCCCAAGATGACCATCCATACCCACAGCTACGCCATAGGCCATCAGCCCACAGGGCGATATTGGCTAAACCTTAACGAGAATGACCTACACTGGAATATCAGTGATACGGGGTGGGCCAAAGCTGCTTGGAGCAGTTATTTCGGTCCTTGGATATGTGGCGCTTCCCTTTTTATTCACAATAGCGCCGGCTTCGATGCTGGGCAAACTCTCCAACTATTAGAAAAATATCCAATTACTACTATGTGTGGCGCGCCAACTATCTATCGCATGTTGGTTCTGGAAGATCTTGCTAAATACGATTTCTCTTGTCTACGACATTGCGTTGGTGCAGGGGAGCCACTTAATCCGGAAATTATCGAAATCTGGCGAAATGCTACAAGTATCACGATTCGTGACGGCTACGGCCAAACTGAAACAGCAATTCTTTGCGGCAGTTTTCCGGGCATAGAGCCACGTTTCGGTTCTATGGGCAAACCGACTCCTGGCATCAATCTCGCTGTTATCGATTATGACGGCAATGAAGTTGCTGCAAACACCGAGGGTGATATTGCGGTTAAAGTTGTGCCAGAGGCTCCTCAGGGAATGTTCAAAGAATACAAGAGTGACCCAGAGAGAACGGCAGATACTCGACAGGGACCATGGTATATTACTGGCGACAGAGCATATGTCGATGACGACGGTTATTTCTGGTTCGTTTCCAGGGCTGATGACGTGATTCTGTCCGCTGGCTATCGAATAGGACCCTTTGAGGTGGAGAGTGCCTTAATCGAACATCCTGCTGTAGCTGAATCGGCTGTCGTATCAAGTCCTGACGAAACAAGGGGGGAAGTGGTCAAAGCCTTCGTAGTGCTGGCCCCCAACTATGATGCATCTGATAAACTGGCAAAAGAGCTGCAGGACCATGTAAAGAGAATTACAGCACCTTACAAATATCCAAGAAGGCTGGAATTTGTAGTTGCTCTCCCAAAAACAGTAAGTGGCAAGATCCGACGAATCGAACTTCGAGAACGAGAATGGGGGCAAGTCTAATGAGAATAATCTACGCGTTAATCATTATAATGATACCAACACTGATTGTGGCTCAGGGCAGAGATGCCTGGAGATGTACAAGCATCGATCTCAATGGCTATAGTTGGAATGGATCAACATGGGAACGACAGAGTTTTGAGACTCGTTCCTGGCGATTTACCTTTGCGGGGAACGAATCGAGACAAACCATTAATGGCCAGCAGGTGGACTTTAATTGCAATACCGATGAAACAATTAAGCAGTGCAGTTACCATGGCCTGTATTTCATATTCAACACTGACACTGGGCGAGGAGCACTGGCTGATGTGTTTGGAGTTGCAATAAACCCCGAAGAGAACCGGCAAGCATTTGTTGAATTAGTTCAATGCACAAGGAACTAGGGATTACCTGCTACAACTTGTAATCTTGATCATCCTGCACGTTGCTGTCTAGACCGACTTACATTCTTAAACCTGGTAAATTTCTCGTTACTGACCGACATTCCCACTCAGAACTTAATGTAGCCATAACCGCTTCCTGTAGCGGTTTAGATCGGTTCACAGACATCCATATAACGCAAACCAAGAGTTCTTTACTATTAACATCGGTTTGGTAAGGTACAAAGTTGGTCGCCTCCTTTTTTGAGTAACATGATGGCTATAACAAACAATAAAATTACTAAGTTCCTAGAATTTATAATTGTGAGTGGCTTGCTCTGCTTAAGTGCACTTGCTTTCGCCCAGGAAAAACCGGGCATGACGGCAATCGACTTGTTAAACCTGCCCAGTCTTTCTGACCCCCGACTTTCACCGGACGGTACCTCTCTTGTGTATACCCTTGGCGAGTCCGACTGGGAAGAGAATGAACGCATCAATCACATATGGATGAAACGACTACCGGATGGCGAGGCTTTTCAATTGACCTTCGGCAAGGAAGGGGAATCAAGTCCCCGTTGGTCCCAGGACGGAAGGCAGATCGGATTCCTGACAGAACGGGATGAGGACGAGAATAATCAGATCTATCTAATATCTACGCGCGGCGGCGAAGCCCGTGCTCTGACAAATCTGGATACGTCTCCAACTGATCTAACTTGGTCACCCGATGGCACAGCAATCTACTTCCTGTCTGATATCCCCAAGACCGAAGAAGAAAAAAAAAGAGAAGATCTAAAAGACGATGTATTCGCTTTCGACAACAACTGGAAGCATCGTCACTTGTGGAAAGTAACTGTTGCTGACGGCAGCGTCGAACAACTAACCGCAGGAAATTTTACTATTAACTCCTATTCTCTCGCCTCGGATGGATCAAAGGTTGTCATTCACAGGGCACCTTCGCCTTTACTCGATAGTGGTTACGACAGTGAAATTTTTGTATTGGACCTAGAGAACAATAGCTGGCAAAAACTCACAGACAATAAGCAGCGGGAAGGAAGTGGGGAACTGTCACCTGATGGCTCTTTTGTACTTTTTATTTCAGGATCAAACGCAAACTTTGAGAATTATTACGACAACAACCTGTTCATAGTTCCCGTCACTGGTGGTAAAGCTCAACTGTTACTGGAAGATATGCCTTACAGTGTACTTGACGCAACCTGGTCAGCCGATGGTGAATCGATATTATTTCTAGCCAATAGCGGTGCGCGCAGTGATCTATTCAAAGTCGGCGTGCCCTCCCAGGAACTGACTCAACTTACCAACGGCAACCACGCACTAGGTGGATGGTCCTATATGCCTAACCTAGATGCTCATGTAGCCACTGTGTCGACCGCTACGAATCCAGGAGATGTATGGCTACTTCGTGATGGTGCAACTAGCCGACTAACCACCACGTTCAATTTTGTAGCTGAAACCTACTGGCTACCGAAACAAGAAACAATTAGGTGGCAAGGAGCTGATAGCGAAACTGTCGAAGGCATACTTTACTACCCACGTAATTATAGGGAAGGGACTTCCTCCCCACTTATCGTTCAAACTCACGGAGGCCCAAGAGGATCAGACAAATTAGGCTTTCCCAGGTCTCGCAATTTCGTACAACTGGCAACCAATAATGGCTGGCTCGTTTTCAAACCCAACTATCGGGGTTCTACCGGTTATGGTGACGAATTCATGCGTAACATGGTTGGTAACTACTGGAATCAATCCCACTTGGATGTTATGACCGGTGTTGATCACCTTATCAACGAAGGCATTGCCGATAGCGAACACATGGTAAAGATGGGTTGGAGCGCCGGTGGCCACATGACCAACAAAATTATCACCCATACCGATCGTTTCAAGGCTGCTTCTTCGGGCGCTGGAGCTTCCAACTGGCTGTCCATGTACTCCCAGACTGATATCCGTATACACCGTGGGAACTGGTTCGGTGGACCACCATGGAATAAAGATGCCCCAATTGATCAGTACTGGCTGCAATCACCCCTGCGCGAAGCGTGGAGGGTGACAACTCCCACATTACTGTTAGTAGGAGAGGAAGATGAGAGGGTACCGGCGCCTCAGTCGGTGGAATTTTTCCGCGCACTTAAAGCCAATGGGGTTGCGACTGAACTACACATGGCACCTCGTGAGGGCCATGGCTGGACAGAACTGCGCCACCAACTCTTCAAGATCAATGCAGAGCTGGCCTGGTTCGAAAAACATGTATTCGGCAAAGAGTACGAGTGGGAAGAAGCGCCTGAAGCCATGGATAAAGAATTGGAATTCCAGGAATAGCAATTTTAAAAAAGGATTAGGAAAGTAATGCAGAAATTTGGGATAGGACAACCAGCAACTCGCATTGAAGATACGCGACTTACCACGGGTCAAGGCAGCTACATCGAAGACTTAAGTCTTGAAGGTCAAGCTTATGCCATTTTCGTACGATCCCCGCATGCTCACGCTTTTATAAAGAAAATCGATACGGATGATGCGCGCGCTCTTCCAGGCGTGCTGGCAATTTACACGGTGGAGGATCTAAAGGCAGATAACATAGGAAACGTACCTTGCGGCGCACCCGCTATGAACAAAGACGGTACTCCCTGCGTTATGCCCCCGCGACCGGCCCTGGCAGAGGGAAAGGTACGCCATGTCGGCGATGCTGTCGCCGTGGTCATTGCCGAGACCGTAGAGCAAGCCAGAGATGCTGCAGAACAGGTTTTGATCGATTACGATTTGTTGGAAGTTGTTGTTGAAACTGACGGGGCGATGGATCCAAGCGCCACCCAAATATGGGAGGGGGCGCAAAATAACCGCTGCTTTGACTGGGAAGCTGGTAACGCTGAATCCACCGAAAAAGCATTTTCAAATGCTGCAAAGATAGTAGAGCTGAACCTTATAAATAACCGAGTTGTTCCAACTTCCGTGGAAACCCGCGGTGCTATCGCTTCTTTTGAATCTGAAACTGGCCGCTTGGTATTGCACGTATCCTGCCAAGGCGTGCATGTGATGCGCCGTCTGCTGGCAAATGCCATATTCAACTGTCCTGAGGAAGATATTCATGTTTTGTGCAAAGACGTGGGCGGCGGATTTGGTATGAAGATCTTCCTGTTCCCGGAGTATGTAGTTTCACTCTATGCGGCCCGCAAGATTGGCAGGCCGATCAAATGGATATCAGATCGCAGTGAGGCATTTCTTTGCGATAGCCACGGCCGTGATCATGTTTCACATTTGCAACTAGCCCTGGATGCCAATGCAAAGATCCTCGGGCTTAAAGTTAACACTATAGCTAATCTCGGCGCGTACCTGTCCAATTTTGCGCCATTTGTAGCGACCGCGGCCGGTGTCTCTATGCTGGTGGGTTGTTACTCTATTCCCACGGCCTATGTAAATGTCCAGGGAGTGTTTACCAATACTGCCCCGGTAGACGCCTATCGTGGCGCTGGTCGGCCCGAGGCCATATATGCCATAGAACGATTGGTTGATGTCGCTGCCTACGACCTCGGCTTGGCTCCGGACGAAATCCGTCGACGCAACTTCATCCCGGGTAATGCTATGCCCTACGACACCTCTCTTGGATCAACATACGATTCCGGGGAGTTTCAACAGAATCTGGATGACGCGATTAAATTTTCAAATTGGCAAGACTTCAATAAAAGAAAGGAAAAAGCAAAGTTCCGAGGTAAGTTGCGGGGTATCGGTCTTGCCAGCTATATCGAGCGCTGTGCCGGAGGCTCGCCTGAGCAGGCACGACTCGAAGTTTCTTCTGAGGGTCATGTCACACTTTATATTGGCACTCTGTCCAATGGCCAGGGACACGAAACCGCATTCCGACAAATCCTGTGCGAGCGAATGGGAGTGAGCTTCGAAGACGTTACTATCGTAACCGGTGACTCTGACCTTATAGAAACCGGTGGGGGGACTATGGGTTCACGTTCAGTGCCCGTAGGCGGGTCAGCCATTAGCGCTGCCTCAGATAAAATAATCAAAAAAGCCAAAATCACAGCGGCTGAAATGCTGGAAAGCTCCTTAAGTGACATTGAGTTCCACGGAGGTGAATTCCGTATCGTGGGTACCGACCGAGTTCAAAGCTTTCAAAACGTCTGTAAAGCCGCCGCTCCCGCAGATGGTGGGGCCAGCTTTGATGAAAAAGAAACCTTTGCTCCAGATTCTGCGACCTACCCTAATGGTACCCATGTTTGTGAGCTAGAAATCGATATACCAACTGGCATTATCAATCTAGTTGATTACACAGTAGTAGATGATTTTGGCAAAGTCATCAATCCCTTGTTGTTGGAAGGACAGGTGCATGGTGGAATTGGGCAGGGCCTTGGCCAAGCTCTTTTAGAATGCTGCAAGTACGAATCCGAATCGGGACAGCTACTCTCCGCCAGCTTCATGGATTACACCATGCCACGCGCCGATAACCTCCCGTCCATTCGGTTTATCCGTAACGAGGTGCCATGCACCACCAACCCTCTCGGTATCAAGGGAGCGGGCGAAGCCGGTGCTATTGGCGCTCCGCCGGCAATTATAAATGCAGTTGTAAATGCGCTGTCGGATTATAAAATCCGTCATGTAGACATGCCGGTTACGCCGAACAAACTTTGGCGCCTTATGCAGACTCAGTAGGAACTCTATGACTGTCGGAGCGTACTCAGTGGTTTCCGGGTGTTAATCAAAAGGATTACTTATTAATTAGCCCCAAGGCGTCCTAACAATTTTGCAATTTCTGGACGAGTACCCCGCAGACCATTAGTCCCGGGTATGGTCTGCAGAGTAATTGCGAGTTGAAGGGGGGTCTGACCACGTTGAGTTGCTAGGTTAATATCAGCACCTTGTATGATCAGGTATTCCACTACTGTCGGAAAGTCTTTCAAGACCGCATGATGGAGTGCTGCGTATCCGCGATCGTCTACCGCAGTGACATCTACTCCGAGATTAATCAAAACACGGGCCAATTCCAGTGTTCGGTGTTCCTCATCTTCTAAATCAGGCGCAGCGTTTCCAATACGGTCACGACGATGATCCAAGGAAGAGCCGGAATTGCCCATTGCCACTTGCAGAATAGTCTCTCCCCTTTCTGTTTTAAAAAAGGGATCTGCACCTTCCTCCAATAATATCTGTAGAATTTCTACCTCTCCATACTTGGCCGCCAGCCAAAGTGCGTTGCTGCCTATCAATTGATGACGAATGCTGTAATCTGCGCTAAAGCGCCTGCCTGGTGTACCATGTTCAATAACAGCATTGATATCAGCACCGTGACGCAATAGTGCTTTAACTAAGTCGATCTGACTACGCAGTACAGCCGCATGCAGCGCTGTATAACCTGCCTCTGCTGTGTTGGGATCGGCTCCCTGATTCAGCAAGAATTCAGCCAGTGGCCCGTGGCCGCTATGAGCTGCAATAACCAGTGCACTGGCACCGGATGCTTCAGTGTCCTTTACATCGGAACCGGCTTCGATTAACACCCGCGCTGTCTCTATGTCACCATTGCGCGCGACAAAAATGAGCGGTGTCGATCCCCCATGCGCCATGCGATAATTACCTGTCGGGTTGGTATTACCCGCGGTATTTTCGAGTTGATACCAAACTTTTGAACGAGCATGTAGATCAGCACCATGGCTGATCAATACTTTTACTACATCAGCATGTTGTTGAGCCACCGCCCACATCAAGGCGTCCTGTCCCTTTTCGCTTTCTGTAGTATTTACGTTAGCACCAGCTTCCAAAAGCAGTTTAACTGGCCGGGGATTTCCAGACCGAGCTGCAGCCATGAGAGGTGTTTCCCCCATGCTCAGAGCAACATTTGGGTTGGCACCCGCTTCCAGGAGTTGCTTAAGCATATCGCTGCTACCGTTGATGGCCCCCAACCAGAGAGGTGTTGCACCCAACTCATTCACTGCATTCACATTGGCGCCGGAGTCGATCAGCAGGCGGGCCGCCGCCTGGTCATCTCTGTGGGCAGCCCAGTGCAGCGCAGTGGCTCCATCTCCCTGTGGTGAGTTAACATCAGTTCCCGACTTCACCAATGTGCGAGCAGCTGTTATGTCGCCCGTCTTAAGCGCATCAATGATAGCGGGGGTAGCCTGGGCAAGGGCCGCAACTGGCAAGCAATAACCTGCTATCAAGGATAGCCGCAGAAAAATTATGAGAATGCGATTTTGGTCCATAGCTTTAAATGCTAAGCTATTCTTTTACTGTTTGACAGTCTATTTGACACAAAATTAGGGTCATGGCACCCTCGATTTACTCGCTGTGATGTGGATGCAGCCGATATTTAAATTAGAGCAATTTAAAAAATAATAAGGACCTGGAATATGGCATTGCTATTCCCGCAACACTTCGGTCGATGCATAAGGCTGTTGCCCGTTTTCTTGTCTCTACTCTCCTTATCCGTCCCGATAAACTCTCAACCTTTACAACAGGGTGGAGAGCTCCTGCAGATGACTGTGCAGCAATACTGCATCGCATGCCATAACGACGCTCTTCAGTCCGGGGATCTTTCGTTCCAAACAACCGATTTTTCTCAGATAATAAGAGGGCATGGCGACACACCGGAACGCCTGTTAGCTCAACTTCGTTCCGGGAGAATGCCTCCTGCAGACATGCCTCGTCCTGACAGCAAAACCTATGCCTCCCTGATCGACTGGCTCGAAACCGAAATAGATAGCCTGGCCGCTGCTAGTCCGAACCCAGGACGCACAGATACGTTTCATCGGCTAAACCGGTCAGAGTATGCCAACTCAGTGCGTGACCTGCTTTCCCTTGAGGTTAATATTGAGGGGTTATTACCAGCGGATGACATCGATGCATATGGTTTTGACAACATGACGGATGTATTGAATGTATCGCCAGCTTTGATGGAAAGCTACCTTTCAGCAGCTCGCAAGACCGCTCGGCTAGCAGTAGGTGAGGCACCTCTGGGACCTATTGCAGAAAGTTATAATACGCCCATACTTCTCAGCCAAGCCGATCGCATGAGCGAAGATTTACCATTTGGCTCCAGAGGCGGCATAGCCGCCCGGCACTACTTTCCGGCCGATGGCAATTATGATCTCACAATCACGTTGCACCGCAACTACGTGAATTATGTGCGTGGCCTAGGCTCGCAACATGAGCTCGAAGTACGACTTGATGGAAAGTTAGTGCAAACGTTTAATTTCGGTGGCGAGGAACCTGATGTTTTACAGGCTCCTGCTAGTTATGCCGGCAACCAGTTCGGGGACTCGGAATGGGAAGAATATATGCTATTCGCCGATTCGAATCTTCGCGTACGGCTCTCAGCCACGGCCGGGCCTCACGTGGTGGGTGTCTCTTTCGTTCGTAAATTCACTGAACCGGAAGGCGTGCTTCAACCTCCTCAAAGCGTATTCGCAGCGGCGGTTAATGAAATGCGTGATGGTGACGCAGCAGTAGAACAGATCGAGCTTACTGGTCCTTACGAGAGCACACGTGCAACGGACACACCAAGCCGTCGAGCCATTTTCACTTGCCAGCCTTCGATTGATTCAGCAAGAGCTCAAGAAGCATGTGCCTACGACATACTGGCATCTCTAGCTCAGCGTGCCTACCGGCGCCCAGTAGATGAAGCCGAGGTGAACATGCTAATGGTTTTTTACCAAGCAGGTCTATCCGATGGCAATTTCGATAGTGGGATTCAGCTTGCGCTCGAAAGATTATTGATCTCTCCAGATTTCCTGTTTCGTATAGAACGTGATCCAGCGAACGTTGAACCAGGCTCGGATTACGAGCTGACCGGTATAGAACTAGCTTCACGCCTTTCCTTCTTTTTGTGGAGTAGCATTCCCGACGCCGAATTACTAAATGCGGCGTCAACCGGTACTTTGCAGAATCCTCAGATTCTAGAACAACAAACCAGACGCATGCTGGCGGACCCTCGCTCAAAAGCCTTGGTCCAGAATTTTGCCAGCCAGTGGCTGTACCTGAGAAACCTGCCAAGCCTAGTGCCAGACGCAGTTGAATTTCCCGAGTTCGATGAAAATCTACGTGATGCCTTTCGCCAGGAAAGCGAGCTATTTTTCGAAAGCCTGATCCGTGAGAATCGTAGCGTGCTAGATCTGCTAGGTAACGGTTATACATATATGAATGAAAGACTGGCAAAGCACTATGGTGTCCCCAATGTATACGGCAGCCATTTCCGCCGTATCTATCTGGATGGCGAAATCGCTGAACAGCGCGGCGGCATCCTGGGACAGGGAAGCCTTTTAACCGCTACTTCTTATGCCAATCGCACCTCACCCGTGCTAAGAGGGAAATGGGTATTGACCAATATATTGGGCACACCACCGCCTGCTCCTCCACCTGATGTGGCGGATTTGCCAGAGAGTGGCTCTGATGGTCAGCCGGCCAACATACGCGATCGAATGCTTCAACACCGAGCTGATCCGGCTTGCTCAGGCTGCCACGCACCTATGGACCCGCTAGGATTAGCTCTCGAGAACTACGATGCAATTGGCCGTTGGCGCATCACAGGAGAAGCTGGTTTGCCCATCGATGCTTCAGGCCAGCTACCCAATGGCTCCCAATTCTATGGGCTACAGGGCCTGCGTGGGCTATTATTGGAGCGGAGTGACGAATTCATCGGCACAGTGACAGAGAAACTTCTTGCCTATGCTATGGGTCGACCACCGGAGTACTTTGACAAGCCAACAATTCGGTCAATAGTTCGCAATGCAGCATTGGAGAATCACAGCTGGTCGTCTATCATCGTCGGTATCGTACAAAGTGCCCCGTTCCGTAAACGGAGATCAGAATCATGATTATTACCAGGAAAGCAATACCACGCCGCACCGTGCTGCGTGGCCTCGGCGCCACACTAGCGCTGCCTATGCTCGATTCCATGATACCAGCACTGGCGAGCCCACCAACTCCCACCAAACGTCTCGGCATAGTGTATGTGCCAAACGGTATGCGCATGGATCATTGGACACCCTCTACTGTCGGCAGCGGTTTTCAGTTTCCGTCTATCCTTCAGCCAATGGAGCCATTTCGCGACAGTATTCGCGTACTCACGGGGCTGCATGGCGTTGATGGAGAAGGCCCCCATGCCCGCGCGTCGACGCGTTTCCTGACCGGCGTTGCCTCTCAGCGAGACAATGGCTCTAATCTACGGGCTAGTATCTCAATGGACCAAATTGCCGGCAAAATACTTGGCCGTGAGACTCAGCTGGCCACCCTAGAGTTAGCTATTGATGGTCGCGATTTCGCTGGTTCTTGTGACGAAGGCTTCAGCTGTGCCTATACCAACACTATTTCCTGGGCAAACGAGACAACACCATTGCCTATGGAAAATAACCCCCGATCAGTCTTTGAGCGACTTTTTGGTGACACTGGCACTACCGATCCAGAACTACGAAAAGCTCGTCTTAGCAAAGATGCTAGCCTGCTAGATTCAGTCTCCGAGCGAGCCCAAGCGCTATCAAAGCAGCTGGGAACAGGGGACCAAACTAAGCTGAACCAGTACTTGGAAGCTGTGCGCGATGTAGAGCGCCGCATCCAGATGGCTGAAGTCCAGGGTGGCCGTGAATTGCCTGTTATTGATCAGCCCGCTGGCATCCCCGACACTTTCGGCGAGCATGCCAGACTAATGTTTGACATGATGGCACTCGCATTCGAAACTGACATGACCCGGGTAGTAACCTTCATGATGGGCCGAGAGATCACCGGCCGCACCTATGCCGAAATTGGCGTGCCTGATGCTCACCACCCTATTTCTCATCACGCCCGCGATCCAGTGCGACTGGAGAAACTACTAAAGATTAATCAGTACCACGTTACCATCTTTGCCGAGTTTCTCGAGCGCATGCGTTCGACGTCGGATGGTAACGATTCATTGTTGGATAATTCAACCATCATATATGGTGCAGGCATGGCGGACAGTAACTCGCACTATTCTCGCGGCCTACCAATTCTTTTAGCTGGTAGTGCCGTAGGCAAAGGGGGGTATCACATGCAATACCCAGAAAACACACCACTGACCAATTTACACCTGAGTCTGTTGGACAAGATAAATATACCCATTGATTCACTAGGGGATTCTACTGGCAGATTGCCGTTATAATTAGTAACAAATGCCAAACTGAAAACCGTTTACACTCATGACATTGTTCAAACAGGAACTCATCATGAAAACAATACTGAAAACATTTTTGCCGCTAGCCTTGGTATTAATTACCGGGAATGCACTAGCACAATCGGATGGAAACTGGGAACTACCACGAACCGTTGATGGCCATCCTGACTTTCAAGGTGTCTGGGAAAACAACACCATTACACCGGTGGAACGCCCAGAATTGTTTGGCGATAAGAAATTTCTGACCGATGAAGATGTCGAATTCCTTAACCAGCGTATTGCTGAAATTGAAGCGGCTGGGGCAGATGCCCTTTTCGGTGAAGGTGTCCTGCAGGCGGCTTTCAGCGGCGAGATTAATTCCTATGACCCCTCCACAGGAAACTATGATTCCCAATGGATGGCGAGTCGTACCATCCACCGTAGAACCTCTCAGATTATTGATCCACCCAACGGTCAGTACCCGTCTCGCACTGAACAGGCTATCGCAGCTGCTAGGGAGCAGGCGGAGCATCGTCGTCTGCACCCAGCCGACAGCTGGACCGATCGTCCACTGGGTGAACGCTGCCTATCCTTTGGCGCACCGCGCCTCTCTTCCGGATACAACAGCTACTGGCACATTGTGCAGTCCAAAAAAACTGTTGCCATCGTCCAGGAAATGGCACACGACGTGCGCATTGTCCCCATCGTGGAGAAACCGCACGCCCCGGAAAACATAAAACTTTGGCTTGGCGATTCCCGCGGATGGTGGGAGGGCGACAGTCTTGTTATTGAGACAACTAATTACTCTGAACCCAGCGGGTTCGGGCCGGATACAGTGAAAAAGGTAAACATTGAACGATTATCTCGAATTGGCCCGAATGCCATGCAGTATCAATTTACCTCTCACGATCCGGGATCGTACACTGCCTCATATACTCGCGAGATCATCTTTGACAAATCACCGGACAAGATTTATGAGTATGCCTGCCATGAAGGCAACTACGGCATGACGAATATACTTTCTGGTCATCGCGCCCATGAACGAATGGCCGCAGAAACCAACTAACCGGTAGCGCATCAATTTTGAAAAAACCCGAATGGGGTGAACGAAAGCTCACCCCATTTTTTCCACTAAAAAAGAGACCTGCCCCTTTAAGAAAAGGCTTATAAAATAATAACCTCCGATGGGAGTATTGAGATGTTAACCCTGCCCTTTAACGAACTTCGCCCCAAACCCGGCGTTAGCCCGCTTCTGTTATTGCTGAGCTGCCTGATTTTCACAGCCCAGGCTCAACCTGAAGATCCCTTTACACCGGTTACCGATACCATGTTGCAAAACCCGGACGATAGCGACTGGCTTATGTGGCGTCGTACGCTGGATAGCTGGGGCTATAGCCCGCTGGACCAGATTAACCAAGATAATGTTAACCGATTGCGCCTAGTGTGGACTCGAGATTTAGCAGTAGGGACCGGTGAAATTACACCTTTAGCATATGATGGAGTGCTATACGTACCCCAAGCAAACGACGTCATACAGGCCATTGATGCCGTTACCGGCGACTTCATTTGGGAATACAGCCGCCCGATCCCCGAGGACCTCTACCAAATGGTCGGCGGCAATGCCCGCAATAATCGCAACATCGCCATCTACGAAGACAAAATCATCAATACCAGTGACGATAACCATATCTTCGCACTGAACGCCCGCAACGGGGAACTGGTATGGGAAACTCAGATATTAGATTACCAAATAAATTCTGCCACCCATAGTTCCGGGCCGATTATTGCTGATGGACTCGCTGTGTCCGGTCGCAGCTGTCGTCCGTGGGGTGGACCACAAGCCTGCATAGTGGTGGCACACAATGCAAGTACTGGAGAAGAAGTTTGGCGCCGACGTCTTATTCCAGCTCCAGGCGAACCCGGAGATGAAACCTGGGGTGATGTCCCGTTCCAGGATCGCCATCATGTCGGTGCCTGGATGGTGCCCAGTTACGATCCAGAGCTGAAACTAATTATTATGGGCACATCAGTCACCTCTCCGGCGCCAAAATTTTACCTGGGTGGTACCGATAATAGACATCTATATCACAACTCGACACTGGCACTTGAAGTGGAGACTGGTGAGATCCGTTGGTACTACCAGCACTTGAATGACCACTGGGACCTTGATCATCCGTTTGAAAGATTGTTGGTGGAAACTCGCGTAGCTCCGGATCCAGATGCAGTAACTTGGATTAATCCTAACTTTCGTTCTGGGGAAATACGTAAGGTTATCACAGGTATACCTGGGAAAACCGGTGTTGTTTATACCTTGGATCGTGAAACCGGTGAGTTTTTGTGGGCAACTCCCACCGTCGAACAAAACGTCATTACCGACATCGATGGAGCTAGTGGAGCCGTGACCGAAAATCAAGAAATAATTTTCCGGGAGGCAGAACAGATTGTCTTCGTTTGTCCTACTTGGACCGGCGGCAAAGACTGGGAAGCTGGCGCTTATAGCCCTCTTACAAACACTATGTACTACCCGCTTCGAAACACCTGTGCCACCATGCTCGCTACTGGTAACTTTGACAGTGAGGTAGCCCGCGCTCTAACCGAAGGCGGCCAAGGAGGTTTGGACATCTATCAGTTGGCTGCCCGCCATCAAGTGACGCCAGGTACAACTAACCTCGGTACCGTCCGAGCCATATCGGCAGAGACCGGAAGAACGGAATGGCTGTTTGAGACTCGCGCTGGCACAATGTCACTTGTCGCTACGGGCGGCGGGCTCGTTTTCGGCGGCGACGCTAATGGGCGTTTTCGAGCCTTTGATCACCGGACTGGAGAAATTCTATGGGAAATTAATCTTGGCTCGTCCGTTAGCGGTTACCCCATAACTTTCGAGGCAGATGGCATACAATACATAGCAGTCAACACTGGCGGTGGTCAGGTCAACCTGACTCCAGAACTGCGGCCAAGCCGAGGCACAAACCTCTACGTATTTGCCCTGCCAAACTGAGCAAATGAAAGCCTCAACTAAAATCACTTAAAAAGAGTAAAAACCGACAGGGTCTAAATTATGTTGAATTGCAAAAAGCGGATAGTAATCACAACTTTTTCATTGCTACTTGGTATTACTAGTCTGGCAAATGCAGACGAACACTGGCCAGCAGAACCACCTTCTGAACCACCGGCAGATTGGGGGCCTATATCCATAAACTTCGAGGAAATAACTTACCCCTACCCAGTTCATTTTCTTGAGTTGAATCGCTTCGGCCAAGACATGCTTATGGCATATATGGATGTACCACCAGCCGGTCCAGCTAATGGCCAAGTAGTCCTTTGGCAGCACGGTATGAATTTTTACTCTGAGGCCTACACTCCAACTATCAATGCGCTGGCGCAGGCAGGATTCCGCGTACTCGCAGTTGACCGCATCGGTTACGGAAAGTCTTCCAAACCGATCATTCCCTATAACTTCAATTTCGTCGCAGCCAATATGAAGGCTCTACTTGACGAACTTGAAATCGACGAGATAGCTATAGTCGGACACTCAATGGGCGGTATGGTCGTTAGCCGCTTTGCAATGTTATACGCTGATATCACTACCCATGTTGTAATGGTCAATCAGATTGGCCTTACTGACCAGCGTCAAGGGCGACCCTGGAGCGACCCCTTGGCTGGAAGCGTAGGCAACTCCAGTTACAACTCAATACTGAGAAGTCATCAAATCTATTTCCCAACAAAATGGCCTCCAGCACAACTGGAATTTGTACGCCGTCAGTACGGGCAGATCATGAGCAGTGAGTGGCCGCGGCTAGCCAGGGTAAAAAGGCTTCAAGGCCAGATGCTATACGACGACCCTGTTGTGTATGACTGGCAGCACATAGCCAGTAAAGCACTAGTGATTGGCGGTGAAGACGATCGCCTAGCTCGGGATTTCCCAGCACTTGTAAATAATGTCAATCAACAATTACAGAACTCGACGATCTTACTTTATCCGGATATTGGTCACGCTCCACAAATAGAAATACCGGATCAATTTCACGCAGATCTTATCCGTTTCTTGCGGTCTAATCCAAGTGAACTAGCGAGCGAATGGCGTTAAGGTTGGCGTTCTGCGAATTATCGCTGTGCACGCTGCCGATCAGGCATAGTTAAGTCTAATGTGAATGAAACAGGAATGGACTGAGGAAGAAAGCAGATTTCGTCATCGCAGGCCTGATAATCCAATGTGCCGGAAAGCGTCAAAGCACCAAGTTCTGCCATGGTGGATTCAGCGTCGGCGTCCCCGTTCATTACAATTTCTTGCAGTAGCATGAATCGTTCCTGATAAACGGGTACGTGTTCATCTAGTGGTTCAAAGTGGTAGATTTCTGATTCGGGGTATTGTACCGGCTCATAACGCGCTAACGGATTTGGAGCCAAATTGAAACCAATAACCCGATAGCCCATATCATCTGCACCTGGTGCATATACGTGCATGTTCTCCCCGGGCTCTACTTCCAAAGCAAGCGAGAAACGCGTACCTACTGTAACCGATGAATTGCTGGGATACGCGCTAAACTTTAAGTGAGCAGTCGATCCCTCCACAGCCTCGATAGGAGACACGCCAACACCCAGCTTCAACATAACATTGGTCGTTGTGTTGCGTTCACGATAGAACTCTTCGAAGAAACGCGAAGTAACCCGCCCCTGATTATCAACCATAAAGGTGCCAGGGTATGGTGTACCAACGATCATCTGGCTGGGGCCAAAGACGGATACGTATTTGGCAACATCGGCCTGGACTCCAGGATCTTCGGCATTCGGGCCGATCCCTTCCGCTGCCACGGTATTGAGGATTCCAAACTCGGTTATGACCGCTGAATCATCATCGGAAAGTAACGGAAAAGTGATTCCACGTCGCTGGGCGAAATCCGCCAGGACTTCTACTGAATCATAGCTTATTGCGGCAAAACCAATACCTGAGCTTTCTAGCTCCTCCATACGTTCTTGCAACTCCACGAGTTGCGCTTTGCAGTATGGTCACCAGTCTGCCGAACGATGAAATAGCAGCATCGCGCCGTTCGGGCCCATAATGGAGTCGAGGGAATGAGTCTGACCATTCTGATCAGGAAGACGAAATTCAGGAACTTGGTCACCAATCTGAGGACCCAGATCTGCAACCAATATAGGTTCTCTCTCCGCCGCATTACTGACGCTGACCAGCGAGGCGAAAAGTAGGGAAAACAAAACCCCAAAAGTTTGCTTATGAATTACCATATTCATCAATCCAAATCCTAACATTTTGCACTTAAGGTTTATATAGGCTGTGATTTCCAGGGCCCCAGATTAGGGTAATAAAGCCCAGAATTAAGCTAATAACATGGACATTTTAGTCCGTGAAACTTATGCTAGGATCATATGAATCGACAGTCTAGTAGGGATTTTGGCTGCACGGTTACTCTTGGAGGAGCAGATACCCATGAAAAAGTCATTCATGAAGAAATCACTGTTAAAAACTCTAAACCTTCTGATATTAGTTATTGGGATAGCTGGGCTGGAAAGTGGCATTGCTCAAGCAGCGCATGACGACAAAATTACTTACTCCAAAGATATTGCAAACATAATTTTTGAAAAGTGTGCCTCCTGCCATAATCCTGACGGGATTGGCCCGATGTCATTGCTTAACTACGAAGAAGTTCGTCCTTGGGCACCGCTGATCAGTTACAAGGTGCAGAAGGGGGAAATGCCACCCTGGCATCTAGACAAGACTATCGGCATCCAAGCCTATAAAAATGATATATCCCTGAGTGCTCAGCAAATCGCAGATATTATTTCATGGGCAGAAATGGGAGCTCCTCAGGGTGACCCTGATCTCATGCCCCCCATTCCAGAACTCCCCAACGGAAGTATTTGGCAATTATCGACGCTGCTCGGAGAACCAGACTTCGTGGTTCAGTCTCCACCATACACTGTCGCTGCGAATGCACAGGACCAGTGGTGGGTGCGCGACACTCCGTTCGAAGGTCTGATTGACCAACCACGATACGTGCGAGCAACCGAACTGAAAGGCTCCTATCCACAGGGAGTAAAAGTTCTACACCACGGTCACGCCACACTTCGGTCAGTCGATCAGCATGGTAATAGAGCGTTCGGTCCAGTCGGCCGGCAAGGCGTCGGTAAAAGCGGTGACGTATTCAATGATGGTACAGGCATGTTGATTTATCCAACGGGTTCGATTCGCTGGAACTTGCATTACTTTCCCATTAATCAGGAAGTCGCGAACGAACAAACCGAGGCGGCTGTATGGCTTTACCCTAAGGGCTATAAGCCAGAATTCCTTACAAGAGGGGAACAATTCTTCGCAGCCGACACAGGTCCCGGAGGATTGTGGGCAGGCGATATTGTCTTACCTCCAAATTCAATCAAATCACACCAAGGTGTCAGAGTTTTGGATAGACCGGCGCTAATTACCAGCTTCCGGCCTCACATGCATATGCGCGGCAAGGCCCAATCTTTGGTAGCCGTTTATCCCGATGGCCATAGGGAGATGCTGGCACGTGTGGACAAGTATAATCATTCCTGGCAGATCGCCTACCAATTCGAGGATGACGTGGCACCCTTATTACCCAAGGGAACCATGTTGATGCTCACTTCCACCTGGGACAACACGGCTGACAATCCCAACAACCCGGATCATCGTCAATGGGTGGTGTTCGGGCAACGGGGCGTGGATGAAATGTCCCACACCTGGTTAGGCATTACCTATCTCACAGACGATCAGTTCCAACGCTTGAGTGCTGAACGAAGAGGCAGATTGACCGCACAAACTGAGCACTAGGCTGCCGTGAGTAGTCTTCTCAAAAGCACTGCAATGATGTTGCTCGCCTGTTGGGCGAGCAATGCGTTACTGGTGTCGGCCCAGTCAACCAGCCTCAATCCATTCAATGATGCTACCTTGCGGCCTCACGGGCAGCATGTCATTCCCCTGTTTGAAGGCTGGTTTCCCAATGACGACGGCAGCTATACCCTCTGCTTCGGTTACTTCAATATGAATACCGAAGAGCAGGTTGAAGTTCCACTGGGAGACGCGAACCGCATCGAGCCGGCTGAATTTGACGGAGGCCAACCCACTCATTTCGATCCTGTTCCTGCCCCGGAACTGACAAGACCGTACCGACACCACTGGTGTGTCTTCTCCGTGGAGGTTCCCAGTGATTTCGGCAGAAAGGATGTGATCTGGACCCTGGAAACTCAGGGCGACGAGCTGTCTGTTCCTGGCTCACTTTTACCGTCGTACGTGCTGGACGAGACTGAGACAGTGGGCCGCGATACCGTTGCCCCCTATTTGAGTTTGAACGACAACCCGCCCAATTTCCGTGGTCGGCGCGGTCTCTGGGAAGGGCCACGACAGGCCAGAGTGGGGGAGCCACTTTCCCTCATCGCGAGGGTGCGCCACCCTGAGGCCGGTACCTGGATATACTGGACCCTGCATCAGGGTCCCAATTCGGTTGAATTCAGTCAGGCGGAGATGACTCTGAATGCCGCTGATGGCGCGGCAACCACCACCGCCACCTTCCATGAGCCAGGCTCTTATGTGTTGCGTGTGCAGGTCATCAACGATACCGAGCGTCCCAGCGAACCGGCATACGGCTTCGAATTCTACTGTTGCTGGACCAATGGCTATGTTCGGGTAAACGTTACTGAATAATCACTCACTGTAAGCGATAATTTACAATTTAATTTACCCTGGCATCGGTGGTTTAATTTCTGCTGTGCTTATTGACAGCTACCGAGCTGTGGTATTCTAAACACTTGTTCTGAGTGGCGGAGAATGATAATGAAAACCAAATTCGTCGCGGTAATAGGCTTGTTTTCAGCCTCACTGGCATTTAGCGGTGGGTCGTCGTTTGCCCAATCAAACAACAATTACAGCAAGGAAACCCCATGGGGCGATCCAGATTTGCAAGGCATGTGGTCCTATGCCAGCCTAACCCCACTCCAACGCTCTAGCCGCCTAGGCGATAAGGAATTCTACACGGCCGAAGAGGCAAAAGAGATTTATGCTGCAACACAGCGTGAACCGGTAGACCGACCAGGAGACGTTGGGAGTTATAATTATCAATGGTTCGATAGGGGTGAAATTTCAGCTGACATGCGAACCTCACTAATTATAGATCCGCCCAACGGCAGATTACCTCTACAAGAAGCGACCATTGCAAAGCAGCGACAGGAAGCAGCTTACCGTCGCGAACACCCTGCTGACTCGTGGCTTGACCGCTCCAACTGGGATCGGTGTATCACCTATCACGGAGTACCGCCTATTTCTTCTGGATACAACAATTCTTATCAGATAATCCAGAACGAAAATTTTGTGGCGATCTATGTGGAAATGATCCACGATGTCAGAATCATCCCAATAGATGGCCGTCCAAAGTTGGACGACAGTATCATGCAATGGAACGGTGATTCTCGCGGCTACTGGAATGGAAACACGCTGGTGGTAGAAACTGCCAATTTTAGCTCCAAGACACGTCATCGCTTTCCTTCATCGCACAATACTCGGTCCATTGAGCGCTTCACGCGCGTTAGTGAAGACATGATCGACTACTCGTTTACGGTGGAAGACCCAACGATCTACACACAACCCTGGACAGCTGTGCGCCCGATGCCCAAGTTAGATAGTTACATTCAATATGAATATGCCTGTCACGAAGGCAACTATGCGATGACGTACATCCTGCGGGGAGCAAGAATTGAAGAGCAACGTGTGCGCGAAGCAAACAAAACCGGAGAAAACTAAAGTGCCAATTCTCTTACTTTTAGTAAAACTAGGGTTACGATTATGAATAAAAACACAAAAATAGTCCTTCAGGTTATCGGCATTCTAATGCTTGTTCCCTTGGTTACATTAGCAACTCTGAGCGTAGATAACCGCAATGCCGATGGCCCCTCTATTCTTTTCCCTGGAGGAGAAATGACGTCGGGTCGCTTACACACAGGTCCCGAGCCAGATTGGAGTTTCACGGATGACATTCAATTGGTAGAACTTCAACTTAACGACCCGATGGCCTCCCGTTTGATTTATGTACTTGAGAGTGAGGGCCGGCTCTTCATAATCTCGGGATACATGACCACAATGCTGGGTAGGCTTTGGAAGGAATGGGCTTTTGAAGCAGACCAGGGCAACAACCAAGGCGTATTGCGGGTAGATGGCGTTCGTTACCCGCGCAGTTTGGTACGAATCACGGAAGGCGATGTGCTCGATGGAGTATCAGCGAAACTAATTACGAAATATGGTGGGGCGCCAACCGCGCCTCCCCAAGCTATCGCCGCATCAAGAGCGGGCATTGAAGCAGGCAATTCGTGGGTATTTGAGCTTGTCCCTCGGGAAATCAACTAGGAGCCGCAAAGTGACAACTAAAAACTATCTAATCCTCTGTGCTGCGGTCGCGCTGGTTACCGCAATGAGTATTCTATTTATCCCAGAACTTTCTGACACTATCGAATCTAGGATGCTTACATTCCTATCAACCAACGCGAGAGCTTAGCGATGGACAAAAAAAAATATTTAAAGCTTTGTGGTGTAGTTGCTGTAGTAACAGTCTTGAGCATTCTATTTATTCCGGGTCTTTCTGAAATTATTGAAAACGAGTTGTTAGTTTTTCTTATGACAAATGCAAGAGCTTAAGCTTTACTTTGAAGAGCCAAAAATATTTTCTTTTAACGCTTCTTGCGATAAGCCCATGGTTAGTAGCCCAGAACTTTGGCGCACCTCCTGCAATCTATAAACCGAGTCAGGAAATAATAGCGCAATTAACTGAGGCGGCCCGTAATTCGAACTCTGCTGCAGGGGTTTCCGTGACTATTTCTCCTGGTATATCCGTAAGGAGAAGAGTCAGCGAAGTTCCACAGTACGCAGTTATGCATCCCTACAGTGTGGAAATTTACCGAATCATTGAAGGTAGCGGCACACTAGTTACCGGTGGTCTTTTAAAAACGCCTATTGCAGAGCAAACCAGTGACGATGTTGTCAGGACACTGCATGGCGTGGAAGGTGGCCTGGCACGGCGTGTTGCGGCTGGTGATATCCTTGTTTTGCAGCCTGGCACTCCACATTGGTTTAGCGAAATCGATGGTGATTCGATAACTTATATGGAGTCTCGCATTCGCATAACGACAGCTCCTGTTCGTTATCAGTAGATCATACGGTACGCCAGAGAGAGCGTTCAAAATTGTCCTTTCGCATATCGTTAGAAGAATAAAACATCCAGAATAGGTCTCCATATTCGCATTAGTATGCGAACACGTAACCGTTGAAAGTAAATGTTCAACCAATACGAAATTAAACATTCCTCTGCAGCCCGCTATTAGATTGTATAACTCTTTAACTCTTGTTTTTCAGGTTTTGATTTGTTCTCCTAGTGAAAAGAATAATTACTAAGACAACGATAATAATCCAAGCAGCGAGGAAATTAGCATGCGCGCGAATCTGAGTCTCATACCATTAATTTTACTGATATCAACAGGCACAACCCAGGCACAGGTATCTTATAATCAAGAATTTGCGCCCGACGTCCCGGCACCTGCTGGTTTCAGGGCCAACCGGACTTCTTATTCAGCGATCATGGACGTACTAGGTAAGAATCAAACAGAAATTAGTGCAGAAAAATTGGAACAACTGAAATCAGTCCCTTTGGAAGTCATCTTTGGCGCCGTTGGCGATTATCGCTTGAACTATGCCACAGGATTTAAAAACACCCAACCAGGTGAACGCTTGGTCGGACGAGCACTGACAATGCGCTTCTTACCCCCACGTCCTGACTTCACGCGCGCAGCCAATCAGCTTGCTGAAGAAGGCAATTGGGATAGACGCTACTATGCACGGGCTGCAGAAGAAGCGAACCCCAATGATGTGATCGTTGCTGAACTTGGTGGGAGCGAGGGTCATAACCTGTTCGGTGACATGGGAGCCACCGGAATTCAGATGCGAGGTGCAGCAGGCGTTATCATTGATGGCGGTATGCGAGACCCCATCGGTCTACAAGATGATCGGTTCAGGGAATTTCCGATATTGCACAAATTTTCCGACCCTCACACCACTTCATGGCTTGGGGCCGAATTCAATACACCCGTGCGCATCGGCGGAGTTACAGTGTTACCGGGTGATATAGTAATCGGGGATGACGGAGGCGTATTCTTCTTCCCGCCAGAATTGGTAGAGGTCGTACTCGAATATGCCGCCTCCGTCGAAACTCGAGAAGCTTTCCAACTCGAACTTTTGGAAGATCAAAGTTACCGTTTCCGCGATGTGTATCCGCTCGCCCCGCCCTTGCAGGAAGAACTGAGACAAAGGCAGAGCAATTAAGAGACACAGATACCACCATCAAATCAGGTGGCCTGTCATATCGGGTCTGATACGATTGATAAAACGGAGCACACCCCTATTTTATCAGGCAATAATTTGCGGTATAGGTTTGCCGTCAATGTCGGACAATCTGTAGTCGCGACCACTATATCGGTAAGTCAGCTTTTCATGATCAAGCCCTAACAGATTTAATATGGTGGCATGCATGTCGTGGGCTGAGATTGGTTGCTCTAACGCTTTATAACCCCATTCATCGGAAGCACCAATGACCTGCCCACCTTGTATACCGGCACCCAACATCAACGCTGTCTGTGTTCCTGGGTTATGATCACGCCCAACACCTCGTTGGGAAATAGGCATACGTCCAAACTCGCCATGCCATACAATTAGGGTATCCTCCAACAATCCTCGCGCCTTAAGATCAGATATAAGACCAGCAATGGGCTTGTCAGACTCCGCGGCGTGCAGAGTATGATTCTCAACCAAGTTTGCATGCGCGTCCCAAGTATCAGTATTTTGAACACCTACTCCACCCATAAACAACTGGACAAAGCGCACGCCGCGCTCAACTAATCGACGCGCCATCAGACACTGTTTACCAAATGGATCTGTAATTCCTTCGTCAATACCATAGAGTTTCTTAGTCGCTTCCGACTCAGAGCGAATATCGATTGCCTCTGGTGCGCAACCTTGCATTCGATAGGCAAGTTCATAAGATGAAATTCGTGCAGCCAGTTCTGAATTCCCAGGGTATTTTTCCATATCCATCTGGTTAAGTTTCGCAAGCACCTCCAAACGCGCTCGCTGCTGCTCGGTAGTTAAATTTTCCGGAGTTTCAAGATCCACAATTGGGTCACCTGATGAGCGAAACAAGGTACCCTGATAACTTGCGGGCATGAAACCGGAACCCCAGTCCGCCGGCCCACCCAGAGGGCCTCCGCGATAATCATTCATCACGACAAAACCCGGCAGACTTGAACTTTCTGACCCGAGCCCATAAGTCACCCAGCATCCTACGCTGGGAAATCCGACGCGAATCTGACCGGTCTGCATTTCATAGGTAGACTGAATGTGGTCGTTGGAACGTCCATAGAGGGATTTAATAAAAGCAATTTCATCAACTTGCTTGGCAAGGTGCGGAAACAATTCCGACACCCACATGCCGCTTTCGCCGTGTTGTTTAAATTCAAATGGACTGGGCATAAGCGGCCCGGGCATACCCTGCCGGACAGCAAACTTTTCACCAATTAAATCTTCCAGCGGCACTCCCGCATACTTTGTCAGAGCTGGCTTGTAATCAAAGGTATCTACCTGACTCGGTCCACCACTCATAAAGAGGGAAATTACACTCTTGGCACGGGGTTTAAAATGCGGTAGCTTCGGCTCGAATGCACCAGGGAAAACAGCACTGCACTGATCGCCACCCAAGGCGGCACTCTGGGCAAATGCTTTGTCATCATTCAGCAAAGAGGCAAGGGCCAAACCGGCCATGCCACCGCCGGACTGCATAAGAAAATCTCGGCGTGACCATATTTTTTTCTTAGGCTTGTCAGTCATGCTTAATTATCTCCTGTATAAGAATTCACTCAGGTTAAACACCACGTGAGTGAGGTCATCCAGTGAACCCAGTTCAACAAGTTGGCGTCCAACCTCTGCTTCTTCCTGTGTAGGTGGTCGAGTCAGGGCAGTTTGGTAAACCATCTCGACTTGCTGATCTACATTATAGGGCACTTTTTCTTCTATCGTTTCGGAGAACAGTTCCGCCTGACCTAATATAAACGGGTTATTCATTAAGGTGAGGGCCTGCGGTGCAACCGTTGAAGTATTGCGGGTATTAATAGTCTGGTTTTGATCTGGCAAATCGAAGGTTTCAAAAAACGGGAAACTCAAAGTACGGCGACGATAAACATACAGGCTACGTCTCCATACTTCGGGGCCATCTACCTGATTATCCCAGCGCCCGAACAGCACCGCGGTATCCAGTATCTCCTGGGGAATGTAGGGAAAAATCGGTTTGCCACCCACTTTGAGGTCAATTCCTCCACTAGTCGCCAAGATGACATCCCGTACCGCCTCCGCCTCAAGCCTCTGGGGACGGTAGCGCCACATAAAGTGATTCTCCAAATCGGCCAAGGAGTTCTGTTCATTAACGAAGGAAGATGCCATCTGATAAGCTTCAGAGGTCATGATCAACCGGTGTAAATCCTTGGTGCTCCAGTCATTGCCCATGAACTCTAAGGCTAGCCAGTCCAGCAATTCCGGATGCGTGGGTCTATCACCAACTACACCGAAATTATCAAGTGAGGCAACGATGCCGCGCCCGAAGTGATGGTGCCAGACACGGTTTACCCAAACTCTTGCTGTAAGAGGGTTATCTTCCGAAACTATCCAATTTGCTAGAGCCAGCCGGCGACCCGAGGTGCGGCCATTAGGGCGCGGGATTTCCTTCAGCGGGTTACCGTAGGTGGCCACCGTGAGAAATGCTGGTTCCATTTCAGGGCCAAGACTAAAAGGGTCTCCCCGGACCAGAAAATTGGCAGGAGGCACTTCATAGCGCTCGGAACCCCGATGTAGAAAATTACCGGGCTTATCCATCTTGATACGGCATTCGGGGCAGCCTAGTACATTGTCTCCCGCTCGGTCGGGAGTGTAGCGATAGTCACCATCCGTGACGATCTCGATCATAGCTGGCTCTTCAGGCCGATCAACTTCTATATCTTGTATACGCTTTTGCAGAACTTCGCGACGAGTTTTGTCGAGTTCTGACATGGCCGCATTGACTCGATCACGGGCAACGCCGATAGTGAGAACCTGCGCTGCTAATAATTGCTGGCCATCTGTCCGCTCCTCTTCTGGAGTAAGTACAGCATCCAGGACATCCTGAGGAAATTCGTTTCTGATGCGCTCGATCTTAAGTTCAGTCAGATAGGGTTGCTCGATTTCCCGAATCTGTTCACGAACAGCCGCTACACGACTATCCAATTCCTGAGTCTTATCAAGATATTCCAGTGCCTGCTCATCAGGCAGCATCGGCCAATCAGTTTCAACGTAACCAAAAATGGCACTTGTGAGACTGTAGTAATCTTTCTGCAAAATAGGATCGAACTTATGGTCGTGGCAACGAGCACATTGAATTGTCATTCCCAGCACGCCGCGGCCAACAGTTTCCAATACATCGTCCAGGTAATCCCAACGACGTTCCGGATTATCTTTCTCGCGGAAATTTACCCGCGGCCCTGCGCGCAGAAACCCCGTGGCAATGCGTGTCTGGTGGTTGGTTTCGTCCAGTTCGTCACCGGCAATTTGTTCAACAATAAACTGATCGAAGGGCTTGTCGTCATTGAACGCATTGACCACATAATCACGGTAACGCCAGGCATTAGCCCGGTCTACATCCTGCTCGTAGCCATCAGAGTCAGCATAACGTGCCACATCCAGCCAGTGACGCCCCCAACGTTCTCCATATTGAGGCGAAGCAAGTAGCTTTTCGATTAGTCTCTCCCACGCATTAGAAGCCGTGTCCGCCAAGAACTCTTCTGTTTCTTCGGCACTGGGCGGCAAACCTATCAGGTCGAGATAGGCGCGACGCAAAAGCGTAAGTCGGTCTGCTTTTTGCGCGGCAATAACCTCCACTTCAGCACGCTTCTGTTCCAAAAATTGATCGATGGGGTGATCAAAACTTGCTATATCGGGCAGCGGTTGTTTCTCAGGTAGCTTGAACGCCCAGTATTGTCGAGCCGAATCAGGCACCACAGTGGCAAACGCGGTAAAGCCATCACCAGATGCGGCAGTGGCAGGTCTGGCATCCCATTCGGCCCCTTGATTGATCCAAGTACGGAAGACCTCGACTTCTTCTTCGGTCAACGGTACGCCAAGCGGCATAGCCGGGCCTTCCATGCCGGCTACCTGGCGAAAAAGAAGACTGTCGACAGCATTGCCAGGCACAATCGCGGGGCCAC
>Ga0209753_1000051_pt1 | contig 39598 bp, 31 predicted proteins | sample METZYME_3_550m_FD_187550 | JGI IMG/M metagenome (GOLD analysis project Ga0209753, IMG submission 187550) | Marine microbial communities from oxygen minimum zone in mesopelagic equatorial Pacific - METZYME_3_550m (SPAdes) (version 2) | ecosystem: Environmental > Aquatic > Marine > Oceanic... | reverse complement strand
AACAACGAGGGCGACTTGGCCCAAGGGGTCCATGACTTCATGTCGGTCTGGCAAGGCCAGGCCTACACCGACTACGCCACCCACGTCATCTACCGAAATTCCAACACTCCCGACTCCATCGCCAGGTTCGGAGAGTTGGTCTCTGCCGGTTTCCCTAGCGTAAAGATCTTCACCACCGATATCCGTCCCCCCGGCAACGAGGGTCGCACACTGACCCCCGGCGGACGCCTGGAAACCGGCCGGCTCTATGATCTGATGGAGCAGGTGTCCCGCCATAGCGGCATGCTCGCAGTCCACGGTGAAGACGACGAGTTGGTGATGTACAACTACCTCATGGCCCAACAGCGGGATCAATGGGACTGGTACAACGCCAACCTGATTCACTCCAAGGCAGTTGAAGACCTTGCTTTTAGGCACGTTACCCGCATGGCTGAACGCACCGGCGCTGGCATGTATTTCGTGCATGTGACGGCCCAAGACGGGGTTGACGTGATCGCCGAAGCCCGCAGCAATGGGCAGCCAGTTTACGGGGAGGTCCTCACCCTGGCCCTTTCCTTCGAGGCCGGACGCTATCGGGAAGACGACGGCATGAAGTACCACACCTATCCCTCCCTCAAATTTGAGGAAGACCGGCTTGGCCTGTGGGACGCCGTCATGAAGAACGATCTGTCATTCACCGCCACTGACAGCAGCTTCACCACCTATCTGGACAAGATTGCCGGAAGGAACATCGAAGATATGCGCGGCGGCAACATCGGCATCGAGATACGCATGGGCGTCAATTACTCAGAAGCCGTGGTCAAGCGAGGCATGTCCCTAGAGCGTTTCGCAGACGTGACTTCCAGCAACGCCGCCAAGATACTCGGTATGTATCCGCAGAAGGGGGCCATCGCGGTTGGCAGCGATGCCGACTTTGCCATCATTGACCCCTCCGTCAAGAAAGCCTTGGCTATGTCTGACCTGCACGTTCGCGATTTCTCACCCTGGGAAGGCTGGGAGGTTGAGGGATGGCCCACAACCGTGATTCTTCGAGGCAAGATCATGGTGGACAACGGCCAGCTTTTGGGCGACGGCAACGACGGCCAAATGATACTCCGCAAGGTGGACCAGAGCGTTTTACAAAGACCAGCGGTCTAGATAGCGCCAGAGCAAATATTCACAATCTAATTCAAGGGGCTGCCATGGACAGGCCAAAGATCGTCGTTTTCTCAGGGCCAACGTCAACCATCGCCAACTCACCCACGCTGGTCACCAGCAACAAGGGCCGTAGCGGCGATGACAGACCTCTATCAGGCCGGTTTGACCATCTGGTGGCCCAGTCTTTGTACGAGCCCATCACTATCCGGATCAAAAAGTTCAGCGGCCACCCCCTAGAAGAGGACGCAAGTGATGTGTACTTCGATGATGGCAAGGATTACTACGAGGTAGAGCTTCACCCGGAGGACGGCGCCTATCTACTCCCTTATATGGCGCGCCGCAAGGATGGGTCGGAGCGTGGAGCCCCGTTCGAATCCGGAGACATGACCAACCCGGCGATCGGGTACGGTGGGCGGCAGACGTTCTTTCCCGATGCCTCGCGGATTTTCGCGGACATCGACCGGACAATCGCAGGACGCGACGAGCATGGGGAGGGCAACCTGCTCAGCCGCATGGCCGATTTCGAGTTCATCCGAGTCCTTCCACCAGCCGGATACACCAGGAAAGGTGAAAAGGCCGGCGAGGACTATTTCCCCTACCAACCGTTCCCCATCAGCCGTCGAGCCCGCTACTCGGATCTAGCGCGGGCTACTAACATGGTCCAGCGGACATTGGCCCAGGTTGACCTAGCCGGGGCGATCTGGCTGGAGGGCAGCCCGACAGTTGAAGAGACAACATATTGGCTCAGCCTGCTGATGGACACCCGACTCCCCATCACAACCTGTGCCTCACAGCGGACCCACGGCCAGTTGGCCAACGACGGAGACCGGAATATCGTCGACGCGGTGGAGGTGATCCTATCCGGCCAGACCGCTGGGATGGGAGTTGTGGGCGTTCAAGACGAAAGGATCTACGCCGCCCGGGAGTTGAAGAAGGCGGACGACCGGCCCGGAAACTACAAGGCCACCGGCGGCCACGGCGGAATCCTAGGCACGGTTGGGCCTCCCGTGACAATCTGGTACCGGCCCAACTACAAGCACACAGCAACGTCGGACGTGAACCTGACACGTTTGCCGGCCGATGTGCTGTTCACTGATACCATCGGAGACTCCAGCCCTGTCAGCGTCAAGATCAAAGACTCGGGCGGCGGCCTTCTAACCACGGCTATCCCCAGAGTAAACATCGTCAAACAGGCCTCGTATATGGGCGAAGATGACAGTGCCAACCCGGACCAGGAAGTGGACATTCTGGCACGGATCGCCAAAGCTTTATCCGACCAGAAAAATCCCGACGAAAACTCGCCGCGGCTCCACGGCCTGGTGCTAGAGGGAACGTCGCCGTACGGTCTGGGTTCGACTTCACAGATGGCCGCGCTGGCCATCGCCGTTTACAGCGGGCTGCCGGTGGTGCGGGTGGGGCGTTCTGACCCAGGTGGAAGGGTGCCCGGATTCATGCACGACCTGAGCATAGCGGGCAGCAACCTCGACGCTAACAAGGCCCGGTTGTTGTTGATGGCCTCGATGCTGAAACTGGGCCGGTTCCCCAAGGCTAAGGACCCACGGAACCCCACATCTAAAGAGAAAGAGGCGTTATTGGCCAAGATCGCCGAGTTCCAAGAGATATTTGAGTATCACTAGCTGTTGGTTAGATCTTATTCACCATGGGGTAAGGGCCGGGAGACTAGGTCTTCTATGCGCGCCCGAGTCTCGTCTTGGGCGAAACCACGCAACAGGTTGATGCGGTTTCGGTTGGGGTCGCCGCCGTGCCAATACTCGTAGACCTCTTGGCGCATGCCGGAGGATGAGACCGCCAGGTCGTGGGCCAGCCGGTACAGCCGGGACTTGTACTCAGCGCCAACGCCCTTGCCACGCATGTACCGGTCCAAGTACGGCCGCAGTTCCGGGCTTGCCAGGTCGTTTTCACTGGGCTGCATGATCAAGCCCGAGCCAGAGACCTCCCGCAGTATCTGGACCATCCTGGCGGAGGTCTGGGCGAAATAGATGTTCATGCCGGTCATTGAACCCAGGGACATCACGCCGCCTTCTCCCATATGGGCGCCGTGCTCCACACCGTCCATAGCGTGAAGCCACATCTCGGTGTAGGTGACCATTTCTCCGATCTTCGCGGCCACCTCGCGGTAATCCAGAACGCCGATGGCCTCGGCGATCATGGTCGCCACCGTTGTCATTACCTTCATGCGCTCGTGAATACGGCAGAGATTGCCCCATTCGGTGAAATTGATTCCGGCGGAGAAATTCCGTTGTAACGGAGCTGATTCATAGAGCATGAACACTCGGTCCCACGGGACGAGGACGTTTTCGAAGAACAGCATAGAGTCCTGCTCGTCGTAGGGCACGCCCAAAGGATGTCCGTAGCTCCCGTTCCAGAGAGAAACCGGCTCTCGGCACAGAATCTTCATGCCAGGGCTGTTGGTGGGGATGGAGAAAGCCAATACGAACCGGGGGTCCGACCGTTGGGCGAAGGTTGCCGACAGGGACACGTAAGTTTCGTTGCTGATCGGCGCGGCGGTGGCCAACTGTTTGCCGCCGGTGATGATGATTCCTTCAGAAGTTTCTTCAACCACGTGCAGCGCCAGGTCCTCTTCCCTCTGGGCGCGTTGCTCGTTTTGAGGTTGCTCGCTGCGGTCTACTTGGGGGTCGCCCAAGGCATGGGTCAGGAATAGGTCGTTTTCCATGCAGTAACGGTGGTAGTTGACCACGTTCTCGCCGAAATCGCAGTGGGGGTTTTTAACAATGCTTAAACGCTCCCTCGCTTTGTACAGGGAGATGATGTACGGCGCCAACACGTCGGGGGCGCGGCCCAGTTGACCCCAACTCCGACTGGTCCAGACCTCGCTGTTTCGCCTTTTCCGCTTGAGGTCGTCTTCGGACCGTGCGAGCATCCAAGATACGCTGCACCGGTTGCCCGACTCGGGAGACTCAAAGGTCATCACATCGTTGAATTCCGGGCTGTGCTGGAGATCGTAGATGCGGGCCAGTTCATTGACCATTCCCGAGAACGCCGGGTGGGAGGGGACGTCGTCGATGCGCTGGCCATCCAGCCAGACTTCACGGCCGTCTCTCAAACTCTCTATATAGCGTGCGCCAGTCATGGCGCCCTGGGCGGCGGTGATGTCCAGGGCCATAATTGGTCTCCTTATTGCGTCGCGTTGAGCCCTATCGCGTATGTCTATAACTGCAAGAAACGCGGGCGGCAAACTGCTTTTCGGCTAAAAGGTAACCGGTAGGGTCGTGAGACCTCGCAGGACTGGATGACTCCGCCACTCTAATCCCGGTTCTTCCAGACGTAATTCCGGCATCCGCCTTACCACCGAGCCAATGACCGCCTGCGCTTCCATGCGGGCCAACGCCGCACCTAGACAGAAGTGGATACTAAACCCGAAGCCCAGGTGCCGTCCCTCGTTCCGTTGGATGTCGAACTGGTTCGGGTTGTTGAATTGCGCCGGGTCTCGGTTGGCGGAGCCGATGTTCAAAGAAAGGCGTTCTCCCTTGGCGATCTGCTTGTCACCGACCTGCAAGCTTTCCAATGCGATCCGTGATACCGCCTGGACCGGGCCGGTGTAACGGATAATCTCTTCCACGGCCGATTCGATCAGCGCGGGTTCGTGCCTCAGCCGCTCCAGTTCCAACGGGTTTTGAAGTAGTGCTAGGATGCCGTTTCCAATCAGATTGGTTGTGGTTTCATGCCCAGCGAAGATCAGCATGGCGCACATGGAATACAGTTCATCCTCGCTGAATGTATCGCCCTGGTCTTCAGCGGTTACCAAAGCGCTGAACAGGTCGTCATTCGGATCCGTTCTTTTCTGCGCGGCTGTTTCCCGGAGGAACTCTTTCAACTTTGCCATGCTCTGGATCACCGGGCCGACGTTTTCTTCCGCCTCGCGGATGTACCCCGCAAATGTGGCAATGTCGTTGGACATCTTCTTGAAGGTTTCCCGGTCTCCGCCGGCGACACCCAAAATCTCAGTAATCACCATCGCCGGCAGCGGATAAGCCAGTTCGGAGATGACCTCCATGCTGCCGGTTTTTTGGATGTCGTCCAGCAAGCCGTCCGCAGCGTCTTGGATCTGAGAGCGCATTCGCTCCAACACTCCGGGTGTAAACGCCTTATTCGCCAAAGCCCGGAGGCGTGTGTGGTCGGGAGGGTCTGAGAAGAGCATCATGTCAAGGAATGTCTGCTCCAGTTCACTGACACCTTCTGCGCTGCGGGTCTCCTGAAAGAGGGCAGAGATGCCTGTCGAGGAAAGGCGGGGGTCTCTCAGGGCGTCGATAACATCATGGTAGCGTGTCAGAATCCATGTTTGGGCGCCCTCATTCCAATGTACGGGGTCTTCAGAACGCAATTGTTCGTATCTTGGATAAGGGTCTTGGGCTATTGGGCGCCTTTCGACTGGGTTATTTTGCTGAAGCATGACATCTCCATGTTCCAAGCTTAGGGGTTCAGGGCAATAAGGGCAGTACCTCCTCCGATACCAATTGGAGGTACTCCAGGCGCGCCGACTTTCCTTTTGGTAGGTTCAAAGCGGCGAACCCGAAGTGCTCAATTTTGTTTTCGCGGTGACTGCGTGCGATGGTCTCAGCGCAATCCTGCGGGCTGCCGACGATGGCCCAGTCGGCCAAGTCACGCGGGCCGCCTAGGCCGAAGTCAACGGTGGTCGATTCCTGCATTTTGAAATTCGTGTACAGACCGGCTTTGGCCTCGCCGGCCGCGACGGCCTCAGACACGGCTGTTTCCTGGTCACGGGCCACGGAAATAGACCGGTTGGCCGCCAGGTGCCCCGTCTTGCCAGGCTGTTCCGCGATCGCTTCCCAATACATGTCTGATAGTTTGTCGATGTCTTCCCAATTGGGCTGCGGGCCCAGCAGACAGGCGTCAGCTATGGCTGCCGCGCGTCGCACTGCTCCCCGGCTTTGCGCCGCCAACCAGATAGGGGGATGCGGCTTCTGCACGGGTGTGATTCCCACGCGGCCGCCACGAACAGTCCAGTGACGGCCATCATGGTTGACCTCTTCTCCGGTCCACAGTTCTTTCATCAGGGCGATGGATTCCTCCAGGCGGCTTACCCGTTCCGCCCGGTTGGTCCCGAAGGCTTCGAGCTCTTTCTCCACATATCCCAGACCCACTCCCAATGTGAACCGGCCGTTGCTGATCTGGTCTAAAGTCGCCGTCTGCTCGGCTATGTCCACCGGATTGTGGTAGGTCAGTAACAGGATGCCGGTCATCAGCCGGAGCCCTTCCGTATCGGGCGCCAGACGGGAAAGTATCTGCATGGGTTGTGGCCAGATAGTGGGGTAGGCGATGAAGTGCTGAGGCATGTAGAGAGCCGTGAATCCCATGCCCTTGGCCTGCTGGAAAATCTCGGCAGCTTCCTCAATCTGGTCGAAAAGCGGCCTGCTGGGGTCATCGATGAAATCCCGGACATATAAGCCAACGTCCATGCTTACCCTTTATTATTCGAAATAGCCCGCAACACCGCCGTGGGACCGTCAGGCTGGGAATCGCCGTAAGTATATCAAAGCGACCCTAAACGGGAACCCAAACGGTTACTACCGGGGCGTTTCCAAATATTGTACTGCGGATTACGGGAATGACCGTAACGGACACGGTTGAATGGAAATTTACCTTTTTTAAAAGAGCCCTTTCGCTCGACGTCTTGGCCCCTTATGCCTCTCTCTATTCGGAGATTTCAGGTGGCGAGGAACACCTATTGTCTGCCGCATAAAGCCCTGATGTTAAAGCCGGCCTACGTAAGGTATTTGGTGTCTCGGCCGCAACCGAGAACATACTGGTTATCACGTTGGCCGATCCCGGCCCCACTCTTTTACAGAAATTGACCCTGGTCGCAGCGTCACCAGTGCGCCAGGATGTGATAGAGATGTACGGCGCAAATTGGGCGGAGCCGGGCAATTATGTGGGCAACGGCCGTAAACCCACCCGTCAGCAGATCTGGGTTATTCCTCCGACAGAGACCGGTCAACGTAGGCTAGTCCCTCCAGCATCAAACCGTAGCCCAGCATGTCTTGCATCTGCCGCTTGATGTTCAAGGTCATGGCGACCCTGCTGTAACGAACGGTTAGCGGCGGGCGCTCTACGATCATGCGGGCCAATTCCCAGGCCCGCGGCAGCAATTGCTCTTTTGGCAGCACCTCGCTAACGACACCTAGGTCCAACGCTTCTTGGGCCGACAGGGTCTGGCCGGTCAGCAAGAAATACCGGCCACGGTTGGTGCCGAGCAGCATGGGCCACACTACGTGCACGCCGTCACCAGGCACCACTCCTCGGGGGAAGTGCGGGCCATCTTGAAATGTGGCAGTCTCCGAGGCTAAAACGATGTCTGACAGCGCCGGAATCTCTGCATGGATCAGGGCCGGGCCGTTGACCGCGCCTATGACCGGTACCTCTATATCCAGCAGGTTGAGAAGCAGCCGTTTGCCTTCCCAGTAGGTTTTGTCCCAGTCTTTAGGCATCCTTCTGGATGACCGGCCAGGCGTAAAGTCAGCGCAATAGTCGTCGCCGGCGCCGGTCAGGATCACGGTCTGGTTCTCAACGTCGCTGCCGATATCAGCAAAGGCATGGCCCAGTTCCCGGTGCGATGGCTCGCCCCAGAGCAGGCTGCCGTCACCGGAATGGAACGTAACCTGCAGGATGCCGTCGGTGCGCTCGAACCGCACTGTTTCATATTTGTTTTCGTATTCTGTCAATGTCGCCATGATGTTCCCTCCAACTAACTGATTTCATCAAGGCCAATAAACTACCACATCGGTACGCCAAGGCCGTTTGACGGCTGTTCCGCCCGGCCCTAAACTGCCCTCCATTCGCTCTTGGCTTGCAACTGTAGAAGGAGAGTTTGATTTGAAATACGACGTGATAGTGATCGGCGCCGGGTCAGCCGGATGTGCCATCGCCGGCCGGTTATCCGAAGACCAGGACCGGTCGGTGTTGTTGTTGGAGGCTGGCCCTGACTACCCGGACTTTGAGCACTATCCCGACGATATCAAATTCGGCTACACCCCTGACGCCGCGGCCATGGGCGGCCCCCACAACTGGTCATTCGTAGGCACGGGTACTCCCGACCGGCACGACCTCGCGGTGCCCAGAGGCAAGGTGGTGGGCGGGTCCAGCGCCATCAATGGCCAGGTTTTCCTGCGCGGGCTGCCCGAGGACTTTGAAAATTGGGCCGCCATGGGCAATGACCAGTGGGAGTATCTGAAGGTTCTGCCGTACTTCAGGAAGCAGGAAACGGATGCGGACATCAGGGACGATTTTCACGGCACCGAAGGTCCGATGCCCGTGCGGCGCTTCAAGCAGAACGAGTGGCTGCCCTTTCACCAAGCTTTCCACGACGCTCTGATTGACAAGGGTTTTCCATTCGATCCCGATATGAACCACCCCGAGTCCGGCGGCGTGGGCCCGATTCCCATGAACAATCCGGACGGCGTGCGCATGAGCACCGGTCTCACTTACATAAATCTCAGCCGGCACCGTCTGAACCTGACGATCAAAGCAAACGTCTTGGTTCATAGGATCCTGTTCGAGGGCAAAAGGGCCATCGGGGCCGAGGTGGAATGCGGCGGGGAACGGTTTACGGTTGAGGGTGACCAGATCGTCCTCAGTGCCGGGGCCATCGCCTCACCCCATATCTTGATGCTCTCAGGCGTGGGACCGGCTGGCCAACTAAAGAAACATGGAATCGAAGTGGTCCATGAGCTACCGGGAGTTGGGCAGAACCTGCGAGATCACCCAATCGTGCCGGTGGTTTATAAGGTGAAAGACGACTTTCCCCAAGACCCCAAGGCGCCCAGGTATCAACTGGCCCTGCGGTACACCGCCACCGGTTCGGAAGACCGGAATGATATGCAGATCCTCCCGTCGGCCTTCTCCTCGCCCATCGGCGCGCCCGACCCCTACGAGCAAGAGGGCGTGCGCTTCACCTGTGTCTTGGAATTGGCCAACGGTTTCGGTGAACTGACCCTTGCCTCCGGCGACCCGACCGTCCAACCTCACCTTAACTACCGCTATCTGGAGGATGCCTGGGACCGGGAGCGGCTGCGGGAAGCCGTCCGCTTGGCGATGGATCTGGTGGAACACCCCATGTACAAGGACATCATCGACCAACGCTTAGAGCCCAAAGAGGCGGATATCAAGTCTGACGACACGCTGGACGATTGGATGCTCCAGACCACGGTGAACACCACCCACATCTCAGGCACATGCAAGTTGGGCCCGGCTTCGGACAAGGGCGCGGTGGTGGATCAATACTGCAAGGTTCACGGGATGGAGAACATCAGAGTGGCGGACGCGTCGGTTATGCCAAATGTGGTGCGGGCCAACACCAACTCCACCACCATAATGATCGGTGAGCGGGTAGCCGATTGGATAAAAGAGGGGTAGGCCGGCCGGTTATAGGCCGTCGATCAAGCCGGAGAAATTATCGGTTCCATCCCAACTGATCAGGACGTTGGGTCCTAGGCCGTTGTTCCACGCGTTTCCGCTGGCGACATTGCCCTGTGTGGAAATGTCTCCGGCTTCTTGCATCAACTCTATGTGGGCCATGACCTCGGTGAACGCCAAAAAGAAGTTCTGCTCTTCTAGCTCCCGGTCGGAAAAATATTCGCGGGTGATCGCGACCAGTTCTTTGGGTCCGGACTTCATCACATCGGTCAATTCATGGCAGCGGTTACGGTGGTGTTCCAATATCTCCGTAGCCCTCTCGACACCGATGGGATTGAACTGACCTCGGAAGAACGCTCTGTGAGCTGGCAGCACAGTTAGATTCCCATCCAACTCGGCCATCCGTTTCAAAGACGTGAGCAGGGCTTTTAGACCGTAGATCTCGTTTTCACCGCGGTACGCGGACGGAAGCTTCGCCTGAAACGAGTTGTAACTCATGGCTACCGATGGATGAGGCGTGATCAGGGGCAGGATATGGTCTCCTGAGAACAGCACCTGGTCGAACTTGATGCACAGTTCGTCCGGGGAGTGACCCGGGGTGTGATAGAAGGTGAGTCCGCCGGCTTGGAGGTTGTCAGTAACCGGGTGGTCCAGGACCAGATCATGATTGAGTTCCCGGTGCTCCATGGCCCTGGTCATCGTCTCTGAATGCTCGAAGGCTTCGAACCCCTGAACTTCTCTGCGCCAACCTCGTTCAACGTCGCCGCGGTCAGCCTGCAGCATGAAGCCGTACATCTCGTGGGCCCAGAGCTCTGCGCCGCTCTTCCGAATCACCGGAGGGCAACTGCCGTCATGGTCCATGTGTCCGTGGCTCACAACGATGCGGGCCACGTCAGTCAACGACCGCCCAAGCGCCTCCAATCCCTGCTCCAGATAGCTCAGAGAGCCGTAACAGCCTGGGTCTACCAGCGTTAGGTCGTCTCCCTCGATCACGTAGCACCATGTCGGTCCCAGAGTCGATTTCCAAGACAGAGGAACGCCTATGGCCTTGATCACGGCTCCGGTGGCCGAGGTGTATTTTATGAGGGTCCCGTTTCCTGAATCGTCGCCCCGTTTTAGTATCTCGGTTTCTAACATCGGTCCCCGTTTCAAGCGTCATTGCCCCGGTTAACTCAGGCGTGCGCCCACCAGTTTAGCGATGGGCAAACGGATAGGCACGGTAGTGGGGATACTGAGAATGGTAACATCTTGTCTGCGAGATAAAAAGCTGAGGAGATGATGTTATGACCCAGTCGATAGGGATCGTTGGGTGCGGGGCCATCGGCCAGGCTTTGATGCGGGCCGCCGACTCCGGCAAGTTGAACGTGGCAGTGGCCGGTGTGACTAGCCGGAACGATCAGCGGGCCCACGAGTTTCTTGCCAGCTTGGATAACCCTCCTCCTTACCTGGACCGCCAAGAACTGATCGCAAAGTCGGACCTATTGGTCGAGACGGCGGGCGGTCATATCGTCGAAGAACTAGCTAAAGAGACTTTCGACGCCAGGAAAGACTTGATGGTCATCAGCATCGGCGCCCTGCTGGAATTCCCGGGCATTATCGAGGAGGCACGCGAGAAAGGTTGCCGCCTGTTAGCACCGTCGGGCGCAATCGCAGGTCTGGATGGGATAAAGTCGGCGTGTGCGGGCCGAGTGGACCACGTGACCATGGTCTCCCGCAAACCGCCCATTGGTCTGGAAGGCGCGCCGCATCTTATAGAGAACGGCATCAGCCTGAAAGGACTGACCGAGGAGATGGAAGTATTTTCAGGGACCGCCAGGGAGGCGGTGAAAGGGTTCCCGGCCAATCTGAACGTTTCGGCGGCCGTAAGTCTGGCCGGCCTGGGCCCTGACCGGACCCAGGTGAAGATGCTGGCGGTGCCCGGCCTGGAACGGAACTGCCATGACATAGAAGTTGTCGGCGAATTCGGGGTCCTGAGAGTGCACATCGAGAACATTCCTTCAGAGAACCCGAAAACGGGCAAATTAACCGCTTTCTCGATCATCCGCTCGGTTCAGGACGCGGTTGATCCATTCCGTATCGGCACCTAACCCATGATGGAGTTAACAACATAGAAAAAGACCCGTCCCGGTATAACCGAGGCGGGTCTTTTTCTGATCACCTGATAATGGAGTAATAGCTACGCGGCGGCCGCTGCTCCACAGACCGTGTCGATGATGAGTCGAGTCACGACGTATGGGTCGCAGTTGGCGTTGGGCCGACGGTCTTCTATGTAACCCTTCCGGTCGCGGGCCACCTGCCAGGGGATCCTGATCGAGGCGCCCCGGTCAGAGACACCCCACCGAAACTCTTTGTAGGACAAAGTCTCATGGTCGCCGGTCAACCGTTCTTCGATCCGGTCACCGTAGTTGGCGATGTGGAGGTCGGCTTTGGTTCCTAGGGCATCGGCGGCGGCGACGCAGGCGTCGTAGTCGTTCCGCATCAGTTCGGTGGAGAAGTTGGTGTGGGCGCCGGCGCCGTTCCAGTCTCCTCGGACCGGCTTGGGATCAAGGGTGGCGCTCACATTGAACTGCTCGCCTATGCGGTAGAGAAGCCACCGGGCAACCCAGAGTTGGTCGGCCACGGCCGGGGCTGGAATCGCGCCAATCTGGAATTCCCATTGTCCGGGCATGACTTCGCCGTTGATCCCGGCAATGGACAGTCCAGCTGTCATGCAAGCGTCCAAGTGGGCTTCCACTATCGGGCGGCCAAACACTTCGTCTGAACCAACGCCGCAGTAATAACCACCCTGAGGAGCGGGGAACCCGTTGTCCGGCCAGCCCAAGGGCTTGATGCCATCGAAGTAGGTATATTCCTGTTCGATTCCGAACCACATGTCCATAGCGCTGTATTTGTCGGCTGACGCGGCGCAGGCGGCCCTGGTATTGGAGGGATGTGGAGTCATGTCGGTGAGTAGGACTTCGCACATCACCAGTTTGTGATTTCCCTGGCGTATGGGGTCGGGGCAAACGAAAACCGGATTCAGAACACAGTCGGAATTCTCGCCGGTGGCCTGGTTAGTGCTCGATCCATCGAAAGCCCAGATGGGGGGTTCTTCACCGTCGGCAATCACTTTACCCTTGGACCGCAGCTTGGCGGTGGGTTTTTGTCCGTCAACCCAGATGTACTCAGCCTTGTAACTCATAATTCTCTATCCTCTTTTCGTTGGCCCAGCCAAAAATCGCGATAGCCTTTCTCATATTCATTCTGCGACCGAACTATAACTAGAATCTCAGGACTTGGTCAAATCTGTGGACCCTGTTTCAGTCATGTAGCCCAACACTAACCAGCCGACTTCCGGTTGTAATCCAGTCACCGCTCAACTAGAGTAGCACCTGTTTGTTTCAACAATGTAAACTCGGCGGCAAGAATATATTGGCTCCCCAAAAGGTGTCTTGCCGCACGTTCAAACCAACCGGAGGAATAGGACGATGCCGATCGATGTGGCCACTGGATTAGCGCGGATACTCAAACAGGAAGGGGTCGAGTGGGTTTCCACTTTCCCTGTCTGCCAGGTGAACAACGCCCTAGGCCGGGAGGGCATCCCCATGATCATGATGCGGGACGACCGCTATGCCGTGGCCGTGGCCGACGCCTATTCCAGGATCACCGCCGGCACGAAGAACGGTGTCTGCACCTTCCAAGGTGGAGTGAATGCTGCCGGGCTGCAGGTCGCGTTCGCGGGAATGGCCCAGGCATTCGAGGACGGTTCTCCGGTCCTCTGCATCACCGACGGTATCCCAACCGGGGCAACTGGAAACAGCCAATTCGATGTTACTTCCGCTCTGAAGACAGTCACCAAGTGGTATGGTCACGTTGACCGGCCTGAGCGACTGCCCGAGTATATGCGCCGCGCCTTCACCATGCTGCGCTCCGGACGGCCTGGACCCGTGGTCATTGCCATCCCAGACCCCCACGCTCAGTACGACGAAATGGCAGACCCGTATATCCCAGTCAAGGGCTCAAAATACGCACCGGACCCGGCCGATATCGCCGGGGCGGTCGACCTGCTATTGAAAGCCGAAAAACCCTTGATCTACGCCGGCGAGGGAGTCATCTACGCGGGCGCCTCGGCCGAGTTAAAGGAATTTGCGGAATTGGTGAACGCTCCGGTAATCACCACACTCAAGGCCAAAGGGGCCTTCTCTGAGGACCATCCCCTGTTCGTCGGCGTTCGCGGTGACCAGGTGAACCATTATCTGAACGAGTGCGACCTGCTATTTGCCGTGGGATCAAGCCTGTCTCCGGGCCGGTTCAGCCACGGTATTCCGAATGCCGTGAACAAGACCATCGTGCACTGCACCATCGACGAACTGCACGTGAATAAGACCTACCCCACGGCTCAAGCGGTGATCGGTGATGCCAAATTTACCCTGGAGGCCTTGAACGCCGAGGTGTCAGCCAAGACCTCCGGAAACGGCCGGCCCGCCGGGGACGTGGCCAGCGAAGTTAAGTCGGTTCGCGATTCCGCTATGACCAAGTACCGGGAGGCTATGGCTTCAACCGAGAAACCCATCAATCCCTACAAGGTCTACGCGGGATTGATGGAGGTTTTGGACCCCCTTACTTCGTTCGTCACACATGAGTCCGGAAACACGAGAGACCAACTGAGTACCGTGTACGAAACTCTGGTGCCACGGGGATTCTTGGGCTGGGGCAACGTCTCTTCCCTCGGATTCAGCTTCGCCGCGACCATCGCAGCCAAGCAGGCCTTCCCCGACAAGGATTGTGTTGCGGTTACCGGTGAGGCCGGTCTGGGTTACATGCTGGGTCAGTTGGAAGTGGCGCTACGGCAGAACATCGGAATCACCGTGGTTCACGTGAGCAACGGCGGGTTCGCTGGGTACGGGCCGGGCTTCTGGGGCGATGGCCATGACCCCTTCACCCACAAGGTGTTGGGTTACGACGAAGTCGACATGTCCAGGGTCATCGGCGAGTTGGGGTATCACACTGAGCGGGTCACCGAACCCTCAGAAGTGGTTCTCGCGCTGAAGCGGGCCTTCGAAGTCAACAAGTCCGGCCAACCGGCCTACATCGAGTTTATTTGCAGTCAATTCCCGATCTATGGAGCCTGGGTCGGCAGGTAGGGCGAAAAGTTTGGGAGAGGATACGGGCTAGTCGGTTCAGGGCGCGCAGCGATTAAATATTTTCGCGGGTAAGTTGGTCGGCTCTGCCCTCCGCCTACACCGACATAGTCCTTTCTTCTCCATTTCAGTTCCGATTTTTGTGTCAGTGACGAACGTAGGCCTCGGTTTTGACGCTATGGTTCGACGCGACAAGGAAGCCTGCCAGAGAAGCTACGACGCGCTGTTAGAGATACGAGGCGAATGGGCGATAGTCACCGTTGACCTCCTGTTGGGGATGTTGTCCCATGCGATTGGCGACGTGTCCAAGGCTGTTCATTATCTTGAGGATTCCTTGGCGTTTTGTGCCAGGACTTCCACATACCCGAATATGCCTGGACCTGCTGGAGTTACTCTGCCGTTCTGTTTGAGCGCAAGGGTAGCGGGGACCACCTCCGGGCGCAGGAGCTGCTGGAAGAAGCCCTCCAAATCTCGACAGACTTGGGGATGCCACCCCTGTGCCAACAGGTGGATGACTTGATATCTCGAGCCGGAGAGACGCCTGCCTCCGGGTATCCGGGAGGTCTTTCCCAACGAGAGGTTGATGTTCTCCGCCTGATTAGCAATGGCAAGACCGACCGGGAGATCGCCGAAGAGATCATAATCGCCATCCGAACCGTCAACACCCACGTTGGCGACATACTCAACAAGACCGGAGCAACCAACCGCTCCGAGGCCGCTGTATACGCCTCGGGCATGGTCTTACGTTGGAGGCTCAGGAGGATGCTCCGTAGGAAATTCGATAAGAAGAGCGATAAGATAATAGGGGGAAATGGCGACCCGGATGGGATTCGAACCCACGATCTTCGGCGTGACAGGCCGATATGTTAACCGCTACACCACCGGGCCACACAAAGCGCCGGACCATCGCAGTCCGGCAATTCGAGTGTATGTCTTTCAATTTTGAGTGTCAAGACGCCTGGCGGGCTCTTGTCCACTCAGGCATGGAACCCAAAGAAAAGGACCAAGATTTAACCCTGGACTTTTTCCCTTGTTACCCCGGTGGCTGAAGGATTGGTTCCAGAGGGTTTAATTTAAAGAAACCGCCAAACTCGTTGCGCCGCCCTTCTCCCAGATCGCGGTCTCCCCGGAATCTTGGCCATTTACCTTGAAGATCAGTGTCCTGCCTTCGAAAGACCGGGCGCCGTGTTGGATAGCGAGCACGGAGTAATCGCCACCCGATGATGTTCCGGCGCCGAGAGGAGCATTGAACTCTTCAAGCCAAACTGTGACCTCGGTACCGTTTGGGGCTGGAGCTCCGTTGATGGTCACACTGCCCGCAAAAACATGAGGTGGTTCGCTATTGTCGCGCTCGGGCAGCGGTGCTAGTGGCGGTATGGGTGTTGCGGTTGGCAAGGTTGTCGCCGTCGGCACGGGAGTAGCGGTTGGCGCAGGCGCAGGCGTTGGCGTTGGCGTTGGCGTTGGCGTTGGCGTTGGCGCTGGCGCTGGTGGCGGCGTAGCTGTTGGCTCTGGGATGCGGGTTGCAGTCGGTTCCGGCCGCGGCGTGAATGTGCTTAGGGGAACCAGCGTCGGTAATGGCTCAGGGGTCCTAGGTGTACCGGAGGCACAGGCAGTTAAGACTAAAACCAATGCCATTACCGCGAAGATCGCTTTGATTGGCTTCATTCTTTAGACTCCCACCCGCACAAATATTACCACACTGAAAAAACGATTCAGCCTATAAAAGCATAACCCGGATCGTGCGAGATTGGCATAATTACCGGCCCGCGTTTGCCGGAGTACGTGGCCTTCAGTGCCCCCGGCCGCTTACCTGCTGAGAGCTAGCGGTGGCCGTTGGTCTGCGAGGCCAGGTTTGAAGGGAGGCTGAGCAGGAATACGGTGTGGTGGTCACTGTCGGCGTTATCGTTGGTCTCCACTGTTAGGTCCCCGCCGCACTGTCTGGCCAGGCTCCGGGCGATGAACAAGCCCAAACCGGAACTGGTTTTCTCTTCCCGGCGGACCACTTCAGGAGTCCATCCCCGGTCGAACAGGTGCTGTACATATTGTTGGCCGATACCGGGGCCGTCGTCCCAAACGCGCACAAAGAAATGGGTTGGGTTCTTGGTTAGCTTCACTTCCACATGAGTCCCCGCATAACGCACCGCGTTGTCCACCAGGTTGGTCACGATGTGTTCGATGGCGCTGGAGTTGGCATAGACTAGGCCCAATTCGGACGGCTCAGACCACCAGGTGATCTCCTTTCCTGCTTCTGCAGCCACTGCGGTGTACAGGTCGGCGATGCGCCTGACTACCTCCGTGGGCTCAACGGGCTGCAGTTCCTCGTCATAGTCCGGTGATTCCAACTGGATCAGTACCTGGATGTTTGACATCATCAACCGGAAGTTGGGGGTCTGTCGTTCAATCTCATCCAACAGGTCAATGACGCCTGCGTCCGCCGTCTCATGCGAGGCCTGCATCACGGCCCTCAGTTCCCGCTCTTTGCCGGCGATCCGTCGCAACGGACGGCCCAGGTCGTGGTCAAAAAGTTGGAAGTATTGGAGAGTGGTCTCGCTCCAACTGTTGCCAACCTGATGGCCGTTGGACCCATTCAGAGAGCGGCTTTGCCGTTCGGCGCCCGCATAAGATGCCACAGCCACTCCCAGTCCTGCTATGAGGAGCGCGCCGCCGAGGTAAGTCAGGGGCTCAAGCACCCAGAGGGAGTCGGAGAGATTGTCTCCGATGAGCGGTGCGAGGATAAGACATAGGACGCCGCCGAGGGCGATAACCCCACCGCTGATCTTGATCGATGTGAACAGTCTGTTCATGGCTTCGGCGGCACCAGCCGGTATCCCTGGTCCCTGACGTTTAAGATCAGTTCAGACGGGCCGAACCGGGTGTTCATGGCCTTGCCGATAGCGTCCTTGATCTCTCGGATCCTCACCCGCAACGAAGCCCGCGGGTCTTCCCCTTCAGAGTAACGCTCCAGGCGTGCAAAAGCCACTAGTTCACCCGGGCTGCGATACCAGGAGCTAGCTAACTCGCGGAATATCTCAAATTTCATGCCTTGGATGTCTAACGCCGGCTCCCGGTTGGCGCTGGACCCGATATAGACCAGCCGAGAGCTGACGTCCACCAATATCTGAGTCCCTATCGGTATGGACTCGGGAGCGGTGCCAATCAGGCGCCTGAGCCGCAACACTACTTCGTCTGGGCTGGCCAATTTGTCTATGAAATCGACCGGGGAGTTCCATTTCAAAGAGCCGCGGACGGCAGTCTCACGGTCGGGCCCCTGGGCGTATTGGGTGAACATCAAAATCGGGAGCTTGGGCCACCGCTCCACAACTTCCCCCAGGATTCCGAGCCCCCGAAACTGATCATCACGGTGCTCACCGAACCGGACATCAAGTAATACCGCGTCCGGTAAATCCTGTTCTATCGACCAAAGGGCGGCCGACTCAAATTCTTCGCCTACTGAATATCCGGATTCGGGCTGGACCACTGAGGTCTCCCAGCCCTCTTCATCAAGACGGCGTCTGACAGCACGGAGAATGGCCGACTCCGATTCATCATCTACTATCAGTATCTTGCTTCTTGTGTTGATTTTAGCCATTATTCGGGTTCGCCGGTGCGAGGATTTCGATCAAGGTGCACACTTCAGCATTCTATCGGTAAATTCTAACAAAAACTTGGTTGATTTAGCTGGTTACTTTTGTGTGAGTACGAATCAAAACCGGATGTGCCCCGTCGCCGGCGTGATACAACCTCTGGTTGACAATAAATCGTGCCTGCTTAAAATGGGCGCAGAAACACCTACAGTACGAAAGGCAAAGTCGGAAAAGCAAAGAGGGAAGGATGATAACCAAATTCGGAAGTCTATTCGCAGGTCACGTGGACTTCGAGGACCTGGGCTTCGACGCAACGCCGGTCAATGAGCGACGCCTAACCGACGAAAGGCTCGCCGGGGTTTTCGACAAGGCCGAAGCGATCGTGCTTAAGATGGAAGACCTGGGCTACGACACCTTCTGGTCTGCCGAGCACCACTTCCAGCACGAAGGCTACGAATGCATCCCCAATCTATTGATGATGTACGTCCATCTTGCCAACTTGACCAAGAATCTGAAGTTTGGCTGTGGGTTCAACGTCAATCCAATGTGGCATCCGTTACGTCTGGCCGAAGACTACGCCACCGCCGACATCCTGACTGGAGGGCGGGTTATCTTCGGTGTGGGCCGGGGTTATCACTCACGGGAAGTGGACACCTTTGGGGTGCCCAGCACTATTACGGATAACGATGCCAACCGGGAAATGTTCGAAGAACAGGTCGAAATAATCATGAAGGCCTTCAATGAGGAGTCTTTCTCATACAAAGGCAAATTCTATGATCTGCCCCCCGAGGTGCCCTACCGCGGCTATACCTTGAAGGAAATAACACTGGTGCCGCGCCCGCGCACTCTGCCGGTGGAAACATATCAGCCGATCGTTAGCGCCAGCCAAAGGGCCATGGATTTCATGGCGAAACACGGTATCAAGGGCATCATCGGCGGCGGCGCCGCAGCAGGCGGGGCGCAAGACCAGGTTATCACCCAATGGCGCGATACCCTAGCAATGCACGGCCGGGATACCGAGTTGGGTACCGACCTGATCATTGGATATAGCATCCAGATTGCCGATACAGAAGATCAGGCGATCAAAGAGGCCACACATTTCTTCGAAGAGAACATGAAGATGTTTGCTCCTCTTGGATTTGTCCGAGGACTGTCCGATGACCAGATGGCGGCGTTAGCCCAGGGCTCCTCCAAAGCCCGGTCTGCTCAACTGCCGACGTTGGAAGAGGGCGTTAAGGCTGGTTCGTGGCTCTGCGGACCCTCGGAGATGGTCACCGACAAACTCCTCGACGTGCAGACCCGATATCCCGGACTGGAGCAAGTTAACGTTGGATCGGTCATCGGCACGCCCCGAAACGTTATCCTGGAGCAGCTTGAGCGGTTCGGCAAAGAAGTGATGCCCGAGTTCAAGAAATAGGTAGTCTTATGACTCAAAAACTCACTGAAGCCGAGCTTCTGGAGATCGCCCGCAAGTACAGTTTCAGGAGCCGGATCGACTCCAACACAGTCGCCGGGCCGATCATGGTCTGGGGTCGGGGGTCAGTTGTCCGGGATGTGAATGGGAAAGAGTACTTGGATTTCAACTCGGGTCAGATGTGCGGCGCCCTGGGCCACAACCATCCCCGCATCGTGCAGGCGCTTCATGAAAGCGGCGAGACGTTGATACATAGCCACATGAGCATGTTCAACGACCGGGAGATCATCCTGGCTGGCCGACTGGCTGAGATCACCCCGGGGGGCATGGACCGTTCCATGTTCCTAACGTCTGGAAGCGACTCCAACGAAGCGGCTATGGCCATTGCCAAGCGGTTCACTGGGGGATATGAGATCGCCAGCCCGGCGGTCAGTTTCCATGGCATGAACGATTCCACCCGGGCCGTGACCTTCTCCGGATGGCATGAAGGCTACGGCCCTTACGCTCCGGGTCACTACCCCATCCTGGCGCCATACGAATACCGCTGCGAGTACTGCAAGGACCGGGGCGGCTGCAACTACACCTGCCTAAATACCAGTTTTGACCTTTTGGACGCCCAGGCAGACGGCCAGTTGGCGGGCGTGATTACCGAGCCTCTGTTCAGCGCCGGCGGCGTCATAGACCTGCCTGAAGGATGGCTACAGGAACTGAAGCGCCGATGCGAAGAGCGAGGCGCCTTGTTGATCGTGGATGAAGCCCAGACCGGCCTGGCCAAGCTGGGCTCGATGTGGGGTTTTGAACACGAAGGTGTTGTTCCCGATATCTTCACCATATCCAAGCATTTCGGAGGAGGCGTGTCCATCAGCGCTACAATCACCACTGATGAGATAGAGGAGAAAGTCTCGGCCTCCGGGTTGGTGGTGGGGCACTCTCATTCCAACGATCCCCTGCCGTGCAACGCCGCCATCGCAAGCATAGACATCGTCTTAGAGGAGATGCTGGTTGATGTCTCGCAGCGCATCGGCGCCTACTGGCGGGAGCATATGAACCGGCTGGCTCAGAAGCATCACATCATAGGAGATATCCGAGGCCGCGGCCTGCTGCAAGGGATCGAACTTGTGACCGATCGGGTCACCCGCAAGCCGGCCTTTGACGAAGGGCGGGCCATCGGGCGGCAATGCCTGGAGGATGGATTGATCTTGAGCGTGCGCCGGAAAGGCTCCGTGTTCCGGTTCGTGCCGCCGTTTACCACCACGGAAGCCCAACTAGATGAAGCGGCCGATATACTGGACCACGCCATCGCCAGCGTCGTCTAAAGTCTGAGCTAAAGATTCGGTTATAGGAAACGAAAGAGCCACCCCGTGCAACCGGAGTGGCTCTTCGAATTTTGGTGACAACCCGGATGGGGAGACGGGTTATCCTTCCCACTCATTTAGTGTTAGTTTGTGAATTTCTGACTGTGGCCTACTTAGACGTGGCTCTGAGATTGAGTTAGGCGACCAACTCTTCGATTGTGATAGTTCCATCAGCTAGCATAACGAACAACTCACTCACGGTGAATTCAGTGAGAGTGCTGGTCGGAATCACGACCACCTCGAATTCTAGCTCGCCGACAAAGGCTCCGATCGTTCCCCAAACTTCGTCGCGAGGAGGTCTCCTCCAATCGTGATGAGGTTAGAGAATCCACCGGTCCCGCTCCCCCTCACCATTTGGAATTTGGCGGAAGTGAAGGCATCCTAGCCACCGGCGGTCCAGTCAAACACGTCCGCCCTGTAGGTGCCGGTTTTACCGTGGATGGTGCCGTCGAAGAGGAACGACCCTTTGCATTCATTGACCCCTCTGGCGCCTGTGCCTAGGGTGCAAGAGAAATCCACTGCCGCGACCCCCGTGTGGGCACCAATCGTTGTCACGTCTACAGTACCTGCGATGAACGTCACGCCGTTTTCCGTCGTTGGCGGGCCCGACAAGACAGGGGGCAACGGTATAGGAGCCCGCGGACTTATGGACGGGCCCTGCGTCCGCTGAGACCGAGCTAAATGTGGCGGTCATTGCCAACACCCCGACGAGCAGCAGGCCGGCCAGGAATCACTTGGATTTTTTATCGGCCGAATCCCAGTATTCAATTGTGTCGTCACGTTAGTGTTTTGCATTTTTAGTTCCTTATAATTATCCGGTTTGTTGTTAGGCGCTGGCTATTTAATTCGTTCACGCTTTCCTCCGCTTCGATTTGGCGCGGCCCAATCGTAGGTGCGAGAGGGGAGCACGTTATCAGTGAGGTTGCGTATTTTTGAGAGGGTCCGCCAACGAAAAAACAGAGGAGGACTACGTACTAATACCTAGTTCTCACCATAGGCAAAAAACGAACCTGTAGACAGACCGGAATGGCCTCTAGGCTGCAGGGAGTTGGCTATCGAGACGCGGTTTTACTCGGGCCAGAAAAGCTGGTTATTACCCAACGGACAGAGCGAATTGATTGCTGCTATAATTCTTCAACACTTCCAGTGGTTTCCAATCGCCCCAGTGAGAGGTCCGACATGGTCAGATTAGGCGGCACCGCTACAGCCAACCACATGGAAGTCTTCGAGGGTCTTGAGAAGTTGTTCAGGCGGCGGGGTATCGACCTCGATTGGGTCCTGTATTCCGGGTACGACAACATGGTCGACGCCTTCGTAAAAGGCGAGATTGACCTGGCCTGGAACGGGCCTCTGAGCTACGTAAAGATCAAACGGCTGGCAGCCGACGGCGTCCGGGTCATCGCCATGCGGGATGCGGACATTAACTTCACTACCCATTTCATCACCCACGCTGACTCAGGCATTGATACCATGGAAGACCTCAAAGATAGGAGCTTCGCCTTTGGCCGGAGGTCTTCTGTGCAGGCGGGTCTCTTGGCCTTTTCTTTCCTGAAGGACTCAGGAATAAACCCCAGCAAAGACCTTTCCGCCAACAGTTTCTACGACGACCGCCAGTCTGATACCAAATCTGACGAGTGCGATGTTGTTGAACGAGTTGCCAGCGGAGAGTTCGACGCCGGTGCGGTCAGCCAACGGGTTATGGAAACCATGGCCGAAGACGGCACTTTACCCAGAGATGCCGTAAGAATCTTTTGGTCCAGCCCCGGATATTCCCACTGCTGTTTCACTTCGCAGAATGATCTGGATCCGAAATTGGCTGCTGAGATTGAGTCCGCATTCCTTTCGGTCACAGACGAAGACCCCATCGGGAAAGGGGTGTTAGAGGGCGAGGCCTGCCGCAGTTTCGTGCCCGGCACAGACATTGGCTGGGAAATGATCGAGAAAGCAGCCGAGGCTGAAGGCCTGATCTAAAACCCTTTCCGACCCTAGATTCGGGGGCCTGATGCCCTAATCGGACTCGTCTGGTTGGTCGGGTGCGTTCCGGAGGATATCCTCTAGGGTCCGGTCCAACGCCGGGTCCAGAGAGACCGACCTCTCAAAAGGCACAAGATTGAAGTCCGCCTTGGCCCGGTCGATCAGTTCTTTAGCGGTGGGATTGGTCTCAGCGATCTTCTCTAGTGTGTCCACCAATTCTTGAGACTCGGCCTCTCCCAGCGACAACAACTCCGAAAGGTCTATGTCCAAGTCGAACATGGACTTCAGTCTGCGCATGATGTCGTAGAAAGCGCGGTGGTCCCGGCTGATTCCCACTGGGTCGTTGTTCGAGGTCAGGAACGGGTACATGGGCGCCATCGCGCCCATTCGCAGCATCTCCAGGTCTGGGTGCTCGTAGTGGGCGATTGTCACCAGCGCCATCGCGATAGTTGGGCCATTGCGGCTTTGAGATCCGTAGTTGGAGTATCGTAGCCCGTACTGGTCTAGGTTCTCTTTCATGTCGGCCCGGCTGTAGATGCAACTAACGCTGCGTTCCATGTCGGGTGGGGCGGCGCCGTTGTACCCCTCCACCGCGACGATCTTAGGCGACTCCAGTTCTGTCACCGCCTGGAAGAACGCCTCGGCATAAACGTCGATGCGGAACCAAGGCTCTTGTCCCAGGAAGAGTATCAGGCCGTTTCCGGCATCGTAGAAACGGTTGCGGCGGGTCATGGGCTGGACGGGTAGACCGTTGTTGTAGACCACCCTCGGGCGGTAGGTGTCATGGGTGCCTGGCACCTGGAACGGGTAACAGAGCTTGTTGACTTCCGGACCCATCTCGCCAATCTGGGTTGCGCCCAGTTTGCTGATCAGATAACGGGGCAGCCCGCTGGATATCTCACCGCCGTCCGACCATTGCCGCCGCCATCCGGCGATCAACTGCTTCGCGGGGGGCTTGGATTCCATGTTCAGTAGGTCGTCTGCCATTGCCCATCACTTCCTTGAAAACGGAGAAGGGTAAACGGAGAAGCAGACCGCTTCAGCTGTAATACACGTATACCCACAGGGTCTAGCCTTGCTTGTTGAGGGCTTTCATTTTGACAGAGGGCACGGGCATCCGCAATCAGCGCGTCGAGCGGGTTACCGGACATAATCAAAAAAGGCATAGGGCCGATACGCCTGCCTTGACACCCTTCTTAGAGCGTTCGTAAGATAACCATGAGCCGGTTAGAACCCGGCTTCCAGCTTTATGCTGGCTTCGTGTGCCCCGGTAGCTCAGGGGATAGAGCGGCTGCCTTCTAAGCAGCGGGTCGTGGGTTCGAATCCCACCTGGGGCACCATTTCCTTCCAGTGCTGGGCCCCCTGGTCTTCGCCATTGCCTCGATTCGGCAATTGGTAGCTATGGTGATAGCCATTCGACTGGCCCTCGACCATACATCCACTTGGAGGGCAGTAGGGGTAGCGGTGGTTGGATTCATTCCTTACGCTGTGGTGAGCAGCATAGTCTACGCGTTGGCGTAGTCAATCCACGTTGGCCGCAGTCGTTCAAATTTCTGCTTTCCGACACACGAAGCTCGCGCCGTCACCCATAGACTGGCCCTCAACGGTCAGGTCATCATCAGCCTAGACCCAAGTATGGTTTCCGGTCCGGTAAAAGGAGGAACTTAGATGGCGGATAGTTTGGTTTCATTGGCAAAGCAGGTTATCCAGGGTCGGTCAACGGCCGTGACCCTCGACGATGATCAGGAGAGAAGATTTCAGGATTTGGTGGAGGAGACAATAATGATCGACCTCCATCAGCACCCGATGGTGAAGCCGGAAGACCCCGACCATCTCATGGAGTACCTGCGTGGCGACACCCACGAGTGGGGCTACGAGGCGGTACGGCATGGAGGCTTCACTGCGGTTGGGACCGCCAACGTATACAGGGGCATGGTGAAGACCGACGAGATGTCCTTTATCCGGTTCGAAGACCTTTTGGACGAGATCGGCTTGATGTTGTCAGATGTCAGCCGTCATGACGGTGTAGTCAATGTCGGCAACGCCGCGGAGATCGAGGCCGCAAAGCAGAATGGTCAAGTGGGTTTCTTGCCTACCGTGGAACACTTGGCCATCGGCAACGAATTGCAGCGGGTGGACGTACTCTACAACGCCGGCGTCAGGCTAGCGGGGCTGACCTACCGGCGCAAGAACTATATCGGGGACGGCCACCTTGAGCGAAACGATGGTGGGCTGAGTTTGTTCGGTATCGAAGTTGTAAAAAGGATGAACGAACTCGGTATGGTGGTCGACCTGTCCCACGCGTCTTTTCGGACGGCGATGGACGCCATTGAGTTCTCCGAGGCCCCGGTTGCCTTCAGCCACGACGGGTCATACACCCTAGGCCTGCAACAGGGAGGCGGCGAGTATGCTGCGGGACGGCTGAGGAGGGACGAGGAATTGGTAGCCTGCGCGGAAAAAGGTGGCATTGTCGGAGTCACGGTACAACCGTCGGTGATCAGCAGCTGGGGATCTACCCTGGGCATTGAACTCCTACTGGACCACTACGATTACATGGTGAAGCTTCTAGGCATCGACCACGTGGCAATTGGGACAGATTCCAGCATCGGTGTGAGAAGCTCGGGTTTCATAATTGGCGTTGAATCCCCTGCCGAAGGGAAGAACATCGTCCGAGGTCTGATTACCCGCGGCTATACCGACGCAGACATCATCAAGATCACCGGGGGCAATGCTCTGGCGTTTTTTCGCAAGGTTATGGGTGAGTAGCCCGCTTCTCCCTTCGCGTTGGGGACCCAAGAACGAGCGAGATCACGTTCCCGTGTCCAGGCTGGTATTGCAGACAGGGATCAAAGGATTCATCCAGGGTTTTCATGGCTCGTCATCCAGTGGACCATCCGGGCGCTTTGCAGACTGTTCCTGTTCAACGCGTTTGGCGTAAGTCTTGACTCCCTCTGGTTCGACAAGTTCTTCGAGGGGTACACTTATTGTTGCTTCGATGGTTTCGGGCAGTCCGCACGATACTTCATCGCAGGATTGGTAGGCGCATGCAATGGTGATCTTTACCGATGTTTGCTCAAGGCCGTGACCCAGGCGAACCAGTGCCGAGGTGGCGGTGACTGGCACTGACACGGTGACCTCCCGATCGTAGACTGGCACCTGAATATTTAGATCTGTCATGTTGAGCCGCTGCGGTTGTGGCCACTCTGGTTCACCGAAGCGCAATCCCTTGCCGTGAAACTCTAGGCTAGCTGGGGTAAATGCCTCGGGCGCACCCGGCGCGTAGATGTGCTTGCCCGCAGCGATGTGAAGGCGGCAGACCAGGAGACTGATGACTTCAAGCATTAGCGTCGGATCGACCAAGCTCGTTGTGAGCGTGATTTCGTTACCTTCACTAGTTGCCTTCGGTGCTTCGACATGTTGCTCTGGCAGGGTGCCCAATACCCGCTGCAGCAACCCCCGCCCAGAGAGGCGCCGAGCGTGATGCTGATGAAAATCCTTGTCGACGACAATGCCTGCTTCATCGGTGATGTAAGTGCCCGGGTATGGGATGCCGTACCAGCGCATGTGCTTGCCCTCGTCGGGCCGAATCAGGGTGTTCATAATGCCGAAGGAGCTGATCACCGTTGAATCCTCGTCTGACAACAATGAGAAGGTGATGCAGTGCTGTTTGGCAAAGTCGGCGAGGCGTTCGACGGTGTCGTTGCTGATGGCGAACACCTCGTAGCCGGCCTCGCGCAACTCTGGGAGCGTTTTTTGCAGCTGCACGAGCTGCGTCATACAAGGCGGTCACCAATAGGCGGATCGGTGGAACACAACAATTGCGCGGCGGCTGCCGCAATGATGGCGAATGTCCACGAGCTGACCCTGCTGGTCCGGGAGGCAAACAGCGGGCAGGGCGCTTCCAATCTCCGGCCCGGTCGGAAAGTCTGCCCCCGGTTCGCGCCGTGCGGCGCGGTCCACTGGCAAAGGGGCGTAAAAACCGAATTCGTCGTAACGGCTAGGATCGGACATATCGCATTACCTCCGTTGTGGGCGTTAGGTCGGGCAAGTGCCGCCCTCGAGCATCAGCTTATTTGCGACAGCGGAACACTAGTCCGGCTTTCAGACATTATGCAGGGGAGTAGAGCCGGTTCAAGTTGGCATAGCGAGTCGGGTCTAAGTCCTTGTCTTGAAGAGCAGAATGGTCTGGACCGTAGCGGTGGGCCCGAAACACCGCGTTGCCATTATTGGAAACAGATCCGCCACCGTGTTCACCGCTCGAGGCGACAAATGGATTGATGTACTCCCAGACGATGTCATGTCTGGGCGTGACCTCGAAGATGCGGCCGGGGGCGCCCTCGCAGATAAGGGTATTGCCGTTGGGCAATCTTTCCGCGCCGCTGATGTGGTAGCTGAAAAAGGATATAGGCGGGTCTCCTCGATACTCCCAGATGACCTGGTTGTCGCTTGGGTCAACTTCAATGACCCGGGAGCGGCTCATGCCCTGGCGGTGTGGCCCGTTATCGAATAACAAAACGTTCCCGTTGTCCAGGTAGGTGGGGTTGTGCTGGTGAGAGATTTCACCGGGGCCCCATTTCCAACTAAACTCCCCGCTGGACCGATCGACTATGCCCACCGTGCTGGTCTGGCGGAAGCTCACCAAAAGGTGTTCATCCTTGGTCACGTTCAAGCAGTTCTGGTGGGTCCACTCCAGGCGTCCCTCCAGAGGGCAGATTGTGTCTTCTTCCAGGCTGAGGTACTCCCAGGAACGCCATTCGTTGACCATGCTGCCATCCGGCGTGACTTCCCGCACCACGTCGCCCAGCATCTGTCCTTTGGTCGTGCCAGCGCTGAAACCGCCGCTCACTTTAGAGGCTAACTCTTCAGGAAGCGACTGCCACACCAAAACCAAGGTGTTCCCGTTAGACAAACGTTCAAAGTCGTGGTGTAACAGTGGATCACGGTATTCCCAGACAACGTTGCTGTCCCAGTCCAACTCTAGAATGGCCCCGGATGCCGTCCTGCCGCCCCTTGGCAGAAGGTCCCGCTCCGGTCGGTCTAGAAAAGAGACTTCCTGTCCCGGTGGACCGGTCCGGAGCAGCAAGTGGCCGTTGGGCAAGAGGTAGCTGTAGTTGATTCCCTGGTCAGATTGCCACGTATGGCACACCCGGCCTTCCATGTCTACGAGACTGGTGTGATGGCCGCCGAGGTTGCTGAATAGGGTGTAGCCTCGATAGCTGTTTTGTGCCGAATTATGAATCAGACCTGTTGGATGATGTTTGGACCAGCCCATGGCGGCATTGTGTTCCTTTGGTTAAATTGAGTTGATTCCCTGTTTCGTCATCTATACCCAGAGATGTTAACGAGGCCCGGCTCCAAGATAGAACTCCAGGGGAATAAGCGGCTAATGCAATGTTGTCGCATGTCTATGGTCTAGCTCTTTCTGTAACTCTTCCACGTCGCAATCGACAAGACCCGTGTGATCTTTTAAGATCTCGGCGAATGATGGCAATTCGCTGCGCTCGATTCGGTATTCATCCGACCACAACTTGGAGCGGAGAAATGCCTTGGGGCAGTGGGTAAAAATTTCTTGAACGTTAACGACGATTGCCAGTTTGGGTAATTTCCCTTGGAACGACATGCTCTCGAGTAAACTAGGGTCTCGAACCAATTGGACTTTGCCGTTGATTCTCAGAGTTTCATTCATTCCGGGAATCATGAAGATCAAGCCTACCTGAGGGTTCTTTATCATATTCCGGAGAGTATCTAGGCGATTGTTGCCGGGTAGATCGGGAATGGCGATCGTTCTATCATCCAGTACCCGCACAAAACCAGGGTAATCTCCCTTTGGAGAAACATCACATTGACCTTCAGTATTCGATGTACCGAGCAATATGAATGGGCATTTTTCAACGATAGCGCGGCAATGAACATCCAGCCGGTCTATCTGCTTGTTCACCGCGCGTTCTGATGGCTCGCCAAAAATCTCACGCAGTTCTGTTTCTTCTGTGATCACATTCGTAAATCTTTCTATCGTCATTGTAGATGCTCCTTTAGTTAAATCCGGCAGTTAAATCCGCGTTGGCGGTCCGTAGACAAGGTTGGCAGGATTCCCCTTGGCCTATACTATCCCAACTTGCAGGCAATCGAGCAATAAACGGACTCTTTTAGCGAAGGAATATCAAACGATGCCACCACCGGACCGGTACAACACTGGATACAACGTCGGCGTTGGCGGCGCGGTCGTTGACGACGGCCGATTGCTGCTAGTCCGGCGGTCATCGCGGCGAGGCCGTGGCAGTTGGCAGATACCCGGCGGGTTCGTCGAGCAAAATGAAACGATGGAGCTAGCCGTGGTCCGGGAAGTAGAAGAGGAAGCCGGAGTCAAGACCACGGTCCAAGGGGTGTTGGGTATCAGGAACCGGTACGACGAAGAAGGAGGCAACAGCTTGTACATCGTGATGCTGTTGAGCCGTCAGTCCGGCGAGCCCAACCCCGACATGAAAGAAGTCGACAGGGCGGAGTATTTTACCCTGGCTGAAATCCAGGCTCTGGAGCAGATTTCACCAGTCAATATTGAAGTGGCGAAACGGGCGCTGTCTAAAGACCATCGCATGCTGTGTGCTCAGACAATTGAACAAGTGAACCGAGGGTCCTACACGTTGTTTATTGGGTGAGGACAGCAACGACTACTATCCTTCGGGTGCTTTGGGCATCCAGACGAACAATACAACGTAGGCCAACAGCCCTAGAGTAGAGAAGGCCGCCCCGACAACAAACGCCATCCGTACGAGCTTAGGCGAGATGCCGCGTAGTATAATTCGTGCCTAGCCGAATCAATCTAGGGGATGGACTTAATGCAGATCGGGATGTTTTACCAGATACAGGTGCCTAAGCCCTGGACGCCCAATAGCGACTATGATCGCCATTGGGAGATGATGGACCAGGTGGTCTTTGCTGAAGAGCAGGGGTTCGATAGCGTCTGGCTGGCTGATCATCAATTCCGCACTGAATGGTCTCACTCCAGCGCACCGGATGTTACCCTAGCTGCCATCAGCCAGCGAACATCCCGCATCAGGCTGGGAATAGCAGTGGCAGTTCCTCCGGTGCAGCACCCATTGCACATTGCCGCGAGGACGGCCACCCTTGATATCTTAAGCAATGGAAGGGTGGACTTGGGCGTTGGCCGCTCCGGTTACCCGTACCAGATGGCAGCCTTCGGAGTTGACCTGGAGAACGCCACCGGCATGGTGGACGAAGCGTTGGAGATCATCCCCCGTGCCTGGGCCGAGGGAGAGTTTTCGTACCAGGGGAAGTATTTCCAAATCCCGACTAGAGAGGTCCACCCCAAGCCGGTGCAGACTCCTCATCCTCCCATATGGCTAGGCTGTAGCCGCGAGGAGACCTTCAGCAAGGCCGGCGAACTCGGCTTGGGATGCCTGGCTATGTCGGGCGGCGGCCCGGATCGCCTGACCCAATTAATAGACGCCTATCGCGAGGGTATCCAAAACTCCAAACCCGTAGGGAAAGTGATCAAGGATCGGGTCTCCATCAGCACGCTGGCAATCTGTGCCGAAAGCCACAATAAAGCCGTGGAACGAGGGGCCAAAATTCTAGATTGGTATCGGAGTCAGCAAAACCTCCGCCATGACCGGGTCTGGCAGGAACAGGACCCAGCCGACGTGCCGAGCGACTACCAGTGGCACTACCAACGTTCGGTGGCCACGGAGTCATCTAATCGCGACGAAATTTCCTCACTGGACTTGATCAAAGAAGGGCGGTATTGCATCGGAGACCCTGATGACTGCCTTCGTTATATGGAACAATACGTGCCCACGGGCGTGGACGAAATCATGCCATTATTCCAGATCGGTCCCATTGCTAATGAAGAGGTGATGGAGACCTTGCGGTTATTCGGCAAACACATCATCCCGCATCTTGCGGGCTAGGCACCGATGCGTGAGTTTGGATTTACATCTACGGTCATTAACAGACCAGCTTTTTTCACTGTATAATCCCAATCCGATTGGCAATGTTTAGACTGATCCAGCAGTCGTCATTGTCCCGAACATGAACACCTCCGGAGATTCCCTTTGACTTTTTCTCTGCTCCAGGGTCTGCGCGTCGTGGAACTTGGGGAGTCCGTATCTGCCCCCTACTGCAGCAAGCTCCTCGCCGATATGGGAGCCGAGGTTGTGAAGATAGAACGACCCGGCGTGGGAGATCAGGCTCGGGAATACGGGCCTTTTCTCAACGACCAGCCCCACCACGAACGGAGCGGCTTGTTCCTCTATCTAAACGCCAATAAACAGGGAGTGACCCTGGACCTGGAAACTCCGACCGGGCGTGAGATTCTGGGCGGATTACTCGCCCAATCTCAGGTTTTCGTACACAACCTCCACCCCACCGAAATGGACCGATTGGGAGTCGACTACGAGAGTCTGCGGACTCACAACGATGCTCTGGTCATGGCGTCGATAACTCCCTACGGATTGACCGGACCATACCGCAATTACAAGGCCTACGACATCAATTTGGCGGCTGCCGGAGGGATCTGCGAAGGGCTGGGCAGCCCCGATCGAGAACCTTTGGGTTTTGGGACTCCGGAGGTTGGCTATTTCGCTGCCATGGCCGCCGCATCGTCGATCGTAATCGCCCTTCTGGTCGGCGGCGGGCAGCACATCGATATCGCCGAAGTCGAGTCCATGGCTGGTATCTACAACGGCCCAGAAGCGCTGATGGCTGTTTACCAGTGGCGCATGACCCGGCGGACCGGCCACCACGCCCTGGACTTCCCCTACCCCAACTGCATCCTTCGCTGCAAAGACGGATACATATTCGTCGGCTCTCCGGAAGGAAGGCAGTGGCGCACCCTGCTTGAGGTCATGGGCAGTCCTGAGTGGGCCAAAGAGGACCGTTTCCGAAACCGCACGGCGATGAATAACGAACACGCCGACGAAGTCGACGGTTACATGGAGGAATGGCTGACACAGCACACCAAAGCTGAATTGCTAGCCTTGGCGCTGAAGCACCACATTCCTCTTGCCCCAGTGCGCGATTTCGGCGAGGTCCGGAACGACGAAAGTCTGGCCGATCAGTTCGTGGCGACCGAACGCCCAGACACGGGTCCTGTTTCCTTCGCCGGACCGCCCTACAAACTTTCGAATCAGGACACGTTTCCGCCGAGGCCAGCGCCGTTACTAGGTCAGCACAACGCCGACATCTACTGCGATGTGATGGGTTACTCCAAAGAGGAGCTGGTCAAGCTCTACCAGACAGGGATTATTTAGGCGATGAACCAAGATAACGAAAATGCTGGGCCTGGGCCGCTCAGCGGATACCGGGTGTTGGACTTTGGCTGGGTCCTGGCCGGCGCGTTACCCGGCATGGTCCTGGCCGACATGGGCGCCGAAGTCCTCAAGGTGGAGACCCGCCAACGCATGGACTATATGCGCCTGGGCCGCCCCATCATCGGTGATGAACCCGATCCGGAACAACATCCCTTGTTCCACAACGTCAACCGCGGAAAGCTCAGCATCGCCGTCAATACAACGAAGCCAGGGGCCGTCGATCTGATTAAGGAACTTGTGCCTCACTGCGATGTGGTTGTGGAGAATTTCTCTCCGGGCGTGATGGACCGGCTGGGCCTGGGCTACGAAGTTCTTTCCGGAATCAAATCGGAAATCGTGATGGCATCCATCTCGTCTAACGGTCAGACAGGGCCGTTGCGAGACCTGAGAGCCTATGCGCCGTCCATCGGCGCTTTGTCTGGCTTGGACAGCACCATGGGCTACGAAGGCGAGAGGCCGCTGGGACTAAAACACGCCTACGCAGATATCGTGGGTGCGCTGCACTCGGTATTCGCCATCGTTTCTGCGCTGCACCAGAAAGAACGGACTGGCCAGGGGCAGTACATCGACGTTTCCATGCTACGAGCCACGGTCGCAACGATGGGTGCGGGCCTGATGGAATACGAAATGACTGGCCGAGTCATGGGCCCCAAAGGCAACTACGATCCGGCGATGGCCCCCTATGGCAACTATCCTTGCCAAGGTGACGACGCTTGGGTGTCCATCGCCGTCAGGACCGAGAACGAGTGGCAGGGGCTGAAAACAGGCATGGACAACCCAGCCTGGTGTGAAGAAGAACGATTCTCAAGCCGGTATTCCCGCCTGGAAAATCGGCGAGATCTGGACGACAACCTGTCCGCTTGGACCCGAGAGCGGACCCCCGGATATATCACAGAGTTGCTCCAGGCGAATGGAGTGGCCGCGATACCGGTGATGGGCGCAGAGGACCGGCTATTTAACCCGCACTTCAAGGAACGCGGTCTTTACTCCGACATCGAGCACCCGTCTCTGGGGGTGGAGCCCGTCTATAACATCATGTGGAACCTGGAAAGGACACCACCTTCCATCCATCGGCACGCGCCTTTGTTGGGCGAGCACAACCAGAAGATATTCGGCGGCCTTTTAGGGATGGCAGAAGAGGAGATTACCCGACTGGAAGAAGACCAGGTACTCTGGTAACGTAGCCTAAGAATCCCGGTTCACAGCTAAAAACCCGAGGTAAAAATGGCAAAACAAAACGAACAAGAACGGGTTACTCAGACCCTACCTGAGGTTGAGGGAATCACTGCCGAGTCCATCGCCGCCGCCAAGGCAATGATTGGCATGCGCTTGCGGACCGAAAACTTCGTTCGGGACGCCTCCGTTGGCTCCATGCTCAACTTCGTCAACGGAATCGGCGACAGCAATCCCATGTTCCGTGACCAGGAGTACGCCTCCTACTCGAAGTATGGGTCGATCATAGGCCATCCCTGCTCTCCCTTCATGCGGCACTGGTCCGGCCGGACCCGTTGGGGCCTCCCAGGAGTCCACGGGTTCTTCGCCGGGACCGACTGGGAGAACTTCCGACACATTCGCCCCGGCGACTCTATAAACGCCATCGAAAGAGTGCTGGACGTCCAAGAGAAGGAAAGTGAGTACTCGGGGAAGCTGGTGATCCAGTTTGTGGAGACCATCTACACGAACCAGCGCGACGAAATGATATCCAGGGTAGTGGGTTGGTGCACCCGCCACCAGCGCCGTGCCTCGCGGGAGCAAGGCAAGTACTCAGATGTCCCCAAGCGCCACGAATATACCGCTGAAGAATTGGAAGAGATCGATCAATTGGTCCTCAGCGAAAAAGCCAGGGGCGGCAACACCCGTTATTACGAAGACACACATATCGGTGACGAGATAGACACTGTGCTCCGCGGACCTTTGTCTCTGCAGGACATGACCGCGTTCCTGGTTGGCACCGGCCGGTCCAGCGCCCACGGAGTGCTGCTGCGTGAGGCCCTGCGCCATCCTGACCACTTCTTCCGGAACCCCGAGGCCGGTGGCGGTCTTGAGTACACCGGGATCGGTCACTTGAGAGATTCGGTAGCCGAAGCGGTGGGAGTGCCTGGCGCCTACGACTACGGGCCCCAGCGGGTGTCTTGGATGGGCACACTGGTCACCAACTGGATGGGTGACGACGCTTTCTTGAAGCGCCTAAGGGTCGAGTGCCGCCGCTTCAACGTTTACGGCGATACCCAGTACCTGAAAGGCAAAGTGATTGGCAAGCACATCGACAATGGCTCGCCGTTGGTTGACCTGGAGATCTGGGCGGAGAACCAGCGCGGCCAGGTCACAGCGCCCGGCCAAGCAACCGTAATGTTGCCTTCACGTGACCCCCGTGTGCCATGGTTCACCGACGGCAGCCAACTCCAATTGCGAACGGCCAGCCGCAGCCAGGGCATGCCGCCCACTCTCCCGGAATAATCAAGATTTGCGGAATGAAACCCGGACCGTTAAAAAGCGCCAATGAATACGTCTGAAAACACTTTCCCCACAGCGATGGGCGGGCTGAAGGTGCTGGAGATCTCCAGCATGGTTTCCGGTCCGTTCTGCGGCAAGCTGCTGGCCTCTCTGGGAGCCGAGGTCATCAAGATTGAGCCGCCTAAGACTGGGGATCCGTCCCGGCGGCGAGGGCCCTTTCCCGGAGATGTGCCCCATCCAGAGCGCAGCGGGATGTTCCTCTATCTAAACACCGGGAAGAAATCCATCACGCTGAACCTGGACGACCGTAAAGGCTGGGAGATCCTCTGGGAATTGACCGGACAAGTAGACGTTTTGGCCCATGACCTTTCTCCGTCCCGCGCCACAGAATTGGGAATCGGCCAAGAAAGACTGGCCGAGGGTCGACCCGACCTGATCGCCACCGCAATCACTCCATACGGCAGCACCGGACCTTACTCCGAGTATGTAGCGAACGACGTCAACATCTTCCATGCCGGAGGAGAGGGCAACCTGCTTCCCAACGGTCTGGCTTTGGATGTTTTCCCTGACCGCGCGCCCCTCGCTGCCGGCAGCATGATGGGCTCTTATCAGGGTGGCCTCTCCGCAGCCGTGGGCCTGTGCGGGGCCATCTATGCCAAGTGGGGTGGGTCGCCGGGACAATTCGTCGATTGTTCGACACAAGAAGCCGAACTGACCATCGGTTACATGCCGCTGCAACGATTGGAATCTGAGGGTGTAGAAGAAGACCGGTTCTCCCGCTTCTTTCGGGTTGGTGGAGTCATGCCGACTACGGACGGTCACATTGAAGTGCTGACTCTTGAGCCCAGGCAGTGGGAGAACTTAGGTCATTTTCTAGGCGACCCCGATTGGGCTGCTCCTGAGAAATTCCAAGACCCGTTCTCCCATGGCGCGGAGATAAACCGCAACCTTAGGGAGTGGACGGCCGACAAGACCAAAGACTGGCTGTATCACGAAGGCCAAGCTGCTGGCGTCCCATTCGCCCCGTTTTATACACCTGGAGAGGTGTTCGAGAGCCCACATCAGCGCGAGCGTGGATTCTTTGTCTCGCTCGACCACCCCGAGGCTGGGATCTTTGACTATGCCGGACCGCCATACCGCATGTCTGAAACTCCGCCGGTACTTGACCGGGCTCCACTTCTAGGGGAGCACAACTCCGAGTTGCTCCAATCTCTCGGTTATACAGGTGAGGAAATAGTTTCATTGGCCCGCTCGGGGGTGATCTAATGACCGACGCTCTAGGACCGTTGTCCGGTATCCGGGTAGCCGACTTCTCAACGCATGCCGCTGGGCCGTTCGCCGGACTGATGATGGCTGAGATGGGCGCCCAGGTAATCAAGATCGAGAGCTCGGCCCGATTGGATATCACCCGCCGTCCCCACCCGATGTACGGCAAGCCGGCCCCCAGTTTCGAGCAGGTCAATGCCAATAAAATGTCTGCAACCCTGAACCTCAAAGAACCCCGCGCCATCGAGTTGGCGTTGGAACTCGCTAAAGTCTCTGACCTGGTTCTGCAGAGCTTCCGGCCCGGCGTGTTCGACCGTCTGGGCTTCGGCTACGAGGCCCTAAGAAAGGCTAAACCAGACATCATCCTAGTGTCTTTGTCCTCCAACGGCCAGAGTGGGCCGGAATACAACTACGCTGGCTATGCCCCTTTGTTCGCTGCAATCGGCGGTCTGGGTAACCTCACCGGTTACCCAGATGGGCCGCCGGTGGAGCTTCGCCATGGCATGGACCATACAGGTGGAATGCTACTGGCGTTCACTGCCGTGGCCGCCCTCTGCGCCAAACGAAGGACGGAACTTGGCCAGCACGTCGACGTTTCGGTCAGGGACTTGGGGTCCTCGTTCATCGGCCAGTCGCTGCTTGAATTCGCTATGAATGGACGCGAGACCCAACGGCAGGGCAACCGGGACGACTCCAACGCACCGCAAGGCGTTTACAGGTGTGCGGGTGAGGACAAGTGGGTCAGCATATCGGTGGGATCACAGGACGAATGGAAGGCTTTTGTCGGAGTCATGGGCAACCCGGAATGGGCCCAGGGCGATAAGTTCGGCGACGCCTTCCGCCGCTGGAAGCATCATGACGAACTGGACGTGCTTATCTCCAAGTGGACGGCCAAACACACACCGACCGAGGTCACGGAGAAACTGCAGTCTCGCAGAGTCCCCTCGTTTCCGTCGCTTTCTCCCAGCCAGTTGAGAGCCGACCCACATCTGGAAGCAAGAGAAGCATTCCCGACCATAACCCACGCCGAAAAAGGCGAGATGCGTGCTGTGGTGCCGCCGTGGCGTTTCTCGAAAACTCCCTCCAGCATCGACACTTGGACTCCCGACTTGGGCGAGCACAATATGGACGTCTTCCACGGCATCATTGGCCTACCGAAGTCAGAAGTAGAAAGCCTCCAGGAATCCCAGGTGATCTGGTAGCCCCGCCTTTTCAGTCTCCCAGGTAACGCTGCGCCTACGAGATTGATTTCCCTTAGATATTCTCCAGGAAATTAAGCAGGTGGGCGGTGTATTCCTCCGGTTTCTCATACGGAGGCCAATGGCCGCAATTATTGAGTAGCACCAATCTGGAATCATCGATGTTATTCAACGCGGCGATACCAATCTCAAAGACGCACATGCGGTCATAACGTCCCCAGATGATCAGGCTAGGCGCCTTGATGTTGGGTAGGTCCACGCCATGGTCGTAGGGCACGCTCACCGAGGCCGCGTTGGCCGCCACGTGATCTGGGTGCCCTGTGTAATTCTGATGGATATAGTCGATTAGGTCGTCGGTCACCAGCGTTTGATCGTCGATATGGACCCGGAGGTACCGGTGCACATTCTCACGAGTAGGATCTGCGATCACATCATTGGTGGCCCTGCTGCCCTCTGAAGGGCGATTGCCCATCAGGTAGAGATCTCCTCCAGTCTTGATATGGCACGCGCCGAAGATCAGCTTGTTCACCCGCTCGGGATTCTTCATCGCCACCACCATGGCCGACTGCCCACCCTGGGAGTTGCCGATCAGGTGGGCTTTTTCGATCCCCAATTTGTCCATCAGCGCCAATGCGGTCCGGGCCTGAAGGTTGTGCAGAGGCTCGTTGTAGGTGACGGGGCCGGTCCGCCCAAAGTTAGGCAGATCCATCACAATGCACCGGTACCGCTGGGCGAGGGCAGGTAATATCTTGTGAAATGTGATCCAGCCTGTGGTGCCGGGGCCGTAGGAGTGGAGGAGAACGATTGGGTCTCCAGACCCAACGTCGTGGTAGTGGACATCCATGCCACCCGCTTTCACGGTTTTACTCGTTCCCTGTTCGCTAAATTCTACGGGAGACGCCATGCCTGACCTCCATTCTCACATCGTTGGCCGGGAGCATTGGTTTCTAGCATCGATACCAGTATGCTGCCCTTGACCGGAAACCCATTGCGCCATATCGTTAACCTACTCCGGCAAATTACATCGTAGGTGGGTAGCAATCAGGAGCAATAATGGCCGTTTCCGCCAAAAAATACAACGTGATTGACTTAAAGACAGGGAAACTCGATTCCCGTATCTTCTCTGACCCAGATATCTATCGGGAGGAGTTGGAGAAGGTATTCGGAAGAACTTGGCTGATGATTGGCCATGAAAGCTTGGTCCCCAAGGTAAATGACTTCTTTCACACCTACATGGGTGAGGACCGGGTGATCTTGACCCGCGACGGTAAGGGCAAACTTCACGCCTTCCTGAACATGTGCCGCCACCGGGGCAACCCGATCGTCAGGACAGACGTAGGAAATACTAAGAACTTTTTCTGCCCCTATCACGGTTGGACCTATTCAAACGAGGGCTCGTTGGAATACGTGCCGGGAGAGGAAGAAGCGTATTACGGTGCTATGGACCGGGACAGCCGCAGCCTGATTGCGGCGCGCGTAGAAACTTACGCCGGCATCGTCTTTGCCAACTGGGACTCAGGGGCGCCTTCTTTGGAAGAATATCTGGGAGACGCCAGATGGTGCCTTGATGTGGCGTTCAACCGGTTGGACGCCGGGACTGAGGCTATCGGTCCGGTGAAGTGGATCGAGCCGCTGAATTGGAAGACAGCGGTCGATAACTGCTCGGACAATTACCATGTCCCCACCACACACCTCTCCGCGATATTGGTCCAGGCCAGGCACTTCGACCTCCCACGCCTAACCCATGAGGCGCAATTCGAATCGCCCAACAAGCACCTTTTCATCAATGGACATTCTTTGACGATGCGGATGTTAGAGCGGCCAGACCAAGCCCGGCAGACCCACGGTGTAACCCAGGAAAACCGCTCGCTATTTGAGGAGTATTACCGGTCTACCTTGGCGGAGGCCGAGAGCCGCCTAGGCAGTGTCCGAGCGGGGAAGCTCCAACTGGGCAACCACAGTATCTTCCCCAACGGGGTTTTAGGGCTTCGACTCGCCCACCCCCGAGGCCCCTTGGAGACTGAATTCTGGCATTTCGTTGTGCTCGAAAAGGGTATGCCTGACGAACTTAAGCGGGCCCTTCGAATGGGCAGCGGCAACTACAATGGAGTGGCCGGGCTGTTCGAGCAAGACGATATGGACAATTGGCGAGGCGTGTCCAGATCAAGCCTGACTCCGTTGGCCCGGAAATACTCCCAAGACCTGTCCATGGGTGTAGGCCGGGCCGGTTCAAATCCCGACTTCCCCGGCATGGTAGCCGAGCGTTATACCTCAGAGAACAATCAACGCAGCTTCTACCGTCGCTGGGAAGAGTTCATGAACGCCGAGAGCTGGGAGGACATATCCATCGAGCC
>Ga0209753_1000046_pt1 | contig 40365 bp, 39 predicted proteins | sample METZYME_3_550m_FD_187550 | JGI IMG/M metagenome (GOLD analysis project Ga0209753, IMG submission 187550) | Marine microbial communities from oxygen minimum zone in mesopelagic equatorial Pacific - METZYME_3_550m (SPAdes) (version 2) | ecosystem: Environmental > Aquatic > Marine > Oceanic... | reverse complement strand
ACTGGCAAAAAACCGCCGAGTCATCGTGCCTTCGCTACCTGGTTTCCCTGGAGCCACCGAATTTAGGCACCTCGATTCCCTATACGATTGGGTTGTCCACACGCTCGAAACTCTCGAATTACTAAATGAACCAACGTTCGATCTTATCGGCAGTTCCGTTGGTGGAGCGCTGGCAAGCGAAATCGCGAGTCTCGTTGAAACCCAAGTCCGGCGCCTAGTCCTCATCGCACCGTTTGGCGTCTTCCTCGAGGACGACCCAGCCGCTGATATTTGGGCACAGGTACCCGGCCCTAAAAGTATTCCGAATCTTGTCTGCAGCCATCCTGAGCGGTGGGATGCCATATGGGAGATGCCGGCAGACGGCGATGAAATCGAGTGGTCACTTTTGCAGACACGGTCGATGGAAGCCGCTGCACGGTTTCTTTTTCCTTTCGGTAACACGGGCGTTACGTCACGCCTTCACCGGATCCACAACTCAACCTTATTGGTCCGAGGCGCGGAAGATCGTGTCCTTCCGTCTGCCTATAACGCGGTTTTCGCCGAGGGAATCGAGGGCCCGGTGCGCACGATCGAGATTGAGGATGCAGGCCACCTACCCGAAATCGACAATCCCGAGATACTTGTTCGAGAAATTAACGCGTTCCTCCTCGATCAAGAAAATTGAAACCCTTGACGTCTATCGAAGCCATTCTTTGGGACTTCGGGGGAGTTCTTACGACCAGCCCTTTTGAGGCGTTCAATCGATTCGAAGCCGCCCACAACCTCCCCACAGACTTTATTCGACGAGTCAATTCGACCAATCCCACGACCAATGCATGGGCACAATTTGAATCAAGCGCAATCACGGCCGAACAATTCGATCAACTCTTTGAACGAGAAAGTGAGTCGCTAGGGCATGCTGTCCGCGGTGTGCGCGTGCTCGAGTTACTTTCCGGTGAATTGCGACCTCGCATGGTCAGCGTACTAAAAAAGTGCAAGGAACATTTCAAAGTTGGTTGCATTACCAACAACATGAAGTCCGGCGAAGGCCCCAGCATGGCGAGGGACGAAGCCAAAGCTGCCGCATCTCAATCGGTCATGGCGCTATTTGACGTCATCGTCGAATCCAGCGTTGAGGGGGTGCGAAAACCCAATCCTCGCATTTACGAAATCGCCTGTGACCGGATGGGCGTGGGACCCGACGGTTGTGTTTTTTTGGACGATCTCGGTATCAATCTGAAACCGGCAAAGGCGCTCGGCATGACCACCATCAAGGTCATCGAAGAAGACCAAGCCATCAAAGACCTAGAAAAAGCGACCGGAATTCGTTTCTAGTTCGAATCCAGTATCGCCAAGACGTCGGCGTACTCGGGAATAGAACTCGCCGCGCCCTCTTGGGTCACGGCTAACGCACCCGCGGCAGAGCCCAGTAGCAATGCCTTCGCATACTCCTCTCCCGATAAGAGTCCGGCCATTAAGTAGCCAACGAACGCGTCGCCTGCAGCGGTTTCGTCCACGGCTTCAACCCTGTAGGCAGCAAGTTTTTCGCGGTGACCCCCGATCCCATGGAGTAAGCCTTCTCGGCCGAGTGTCAATACGATGTGGGCCATTGGAAAACGACTACATAACGCGTCAAGGGCAGCATCGGGAACAGTTTTTCGAGCCAACGCTGCCGCTTCGACCTCATTAACGATCAGCAAACGCACGGCGTCGAGGCGATAGTTCTGTTCGCGGCCATCCACTGGAGCCACATTGAATGCGACGTTGACATCGCGATCGCCGGCCTCCTTGAGCACGGCCTCTATGTCATTGATCTCGTTTTGCAATAGTAACCAGTCACCCGGCTGTAGCAACGCGAAAGCAACGTCCCGGTCTAGCACTTGAATCGAGCGATTGGCGCCACCACTGATCACAATAGAATTTTGTCCTGTCGAATCCACTTGGATAACCGCGTGCCCAGTCGGCGTCTCAATCCGTCGTACATTGGAAACGTTTACACCCGCTTCAGCCAGTGCTTCCTTAAGCCAATCCCCGTCCTCGCCAACACAACCAATATGGTGAACCTCGGCGCCGGCTTTCGACGCTGCCAACGATTGATTGAGCCCTTTGCCGCCCGGAAAAACCGCGTGGTTCCGACTGGCAACGGTTTCTCCCACGGTTGCGATCGTATCGACGGAATACACGTTGTCGACACAAAGTGAACCGAGATTAATCAACTTAGGCACGACGGATCTCGACTTTTACCCATTCGCTATCCCGAGTTCTTGGGATTTCCGCATTGGAACTGAAAACGCAGACCTAACCGCCTTCGATTCGATGCATGAAAAATACTTCGCTGGACGGCGCTATCGTTTCCAACCACGCGTCCTGATATATCTGTCCGTTAATCGCAACCGCCGTTTTCGCCAGTACGTCCTCAATCCCAGGCCAGCGCTTATCTAACTCACGCACCAACGAACGGTAACTATCGCAATCCACCTCGGTCTCCCTCACGCCCTCGGTATTTGGCATGAGGTGATCAGGGAATACGACCTTAATCATGGATGGACAAGCGTGAGGGGGCCAAAGAGGCTGACCCCCCTTCCCGTGTTGTCAGCCTTCCTGCGAATCAATCGCCTCGAGTAACCGCGGCGGCGACATAGGCAATTCCGACACACGAAATCCTAGCGCATCGCGCACCGCATTCGATGTCGCGGCCAATGGTGCCGTGATTGGAGTCTCGCCCACACCGCGCACACCGTATGGATGTGTCGGATTAGGAACCTCAACAATTTGCGTATCGATCATCGGCAAGTCGGACGCGACCGGAACGCGATAGTCAAGAAAGCCAGCGTTTTCCATCACGCCATTGTCGTCATAGATGTACTCTTCATTGAGCGCCCAGCCCAGACCTTGTGCGGCTCCGCCTTGCATCTGCCCTTCAACGTATGCTGGATGTATCGCGCGACCAGCATCCTGAATCGCGGTGTATGCCTTCACATCGACCTTACCGGTTTCGCGATCCACCGCCAGGTCGGTCCAATTAACCGAAAACCCGGCACCCGCACCTTGCGCATTTACACTGGCACGTCCGAGTATCGGGCCCCCAGTGCGTCCCCAGGTTCTGGCTATATCTGCAAGAGACAAGGGGTCGACGTCCGCATTGACGCCAGGCTTCGGTACTGCTTGTCCGTCGTCCCAGTCGACCTGGTCAGCGTCGATGTCCCACGTCATCGCGGCACGTTCCTTGCATTGGGCGATTATGTCCTCACAAGCCTGGACAACGGCCATCCCTGTCGCGAACGTCGTTCTGCTACCGCCCGTCATGTTGCAATAGCCCGTACTCTCCGTATCGGCCACATGCGCGTTAATTCTGTCGTAGGGAATTCCTAGCGTCTCGGCCGCCATCAAGCACATCGAAGCGCGCGATCCACCGATATCGGGACTCCCCTCATTGATGATCACGGTCCCGTCCTCTCGAATCAGTACTTCGGCGCTGGATTGCATCCCGATGTTGAACCAAAAACCACACGCCACCCCACGACCGCAACCCTCAGGTACCGGAGCCGTGTAATTGGGATGTGCCTTAGCAGCCTCAAGGCATGCTTTCAGCCCGATCGCAGGGAATTTAGGACCATACGGAGCCTGGGTTCCCTCATCAGCAGCATTCTTAAGCCGCAAGTCAATCGGGTCCATACCAAGTTCACGAGCAAGATCATCGATCACGCATTCCATCGCGTGCATGGCCTGAGGCGCTCCCGGCGCTCGATAAGCTGCAACTTTAGGTTTATTCACCAATACGTCAAGGCCTTCGATACTGAAGTTCTCGAGGTCATATGGCGCCAGCACCGACATACAGCCAGGACCCACTGGTGCGCCAGGGAACGCTCCTGCCTCATAGGAAAGCCAGGCTGTCGCCGCAGTGATGGTGCCATCTTTCTTTGCACCAACTTTTGCCTTGCACCATGTCGCTGAGGTTGGGCCAGTGGCACGGAAAACTTCTTCCCGGTTCATGACCATCCGAACAGGACGATTCGAGAGCTCCGACAACTTCACCGCAAGTGGCTCAAGGTAGACACTTAGCTTGCCGCCAAATCCGCCACCAATTTCAGAAGCGATGACTTTTATCTTGCTTATGCTTGTGCCGAGTATCGCTGCAGTTTGGGTTCGAACATCAAAGTGTCCCTGGGTAGAACACCAAACCGTAATTTTACCCTCTTCATTAATGGTCGCCGTACAGGCATGCGGTTCAATATAGCCTTGGTGTGCCATCGGCACTCGGAATTCGCCCTCAACGACGACATCGGCTTCAGCAAACCCTTTCTCAGCATCACCACGCTCAAACTTGGTGATTGCCGCAACGTTGCTCGCAGGTTGCGACGCATCACCATTGGTATGCATTTCTTCGTTGACTAGCGTGGCGCCGTCCGCAATCGCCTGATCAATCGAAAGCACCGGCTCAAGCACGTCGTAGTCGACTTTGATTGCATCCAGCGCTTGTTCCGCCAATAGCGGTGTCGTCGCAGCGACCGCGGCAACCGCATGACCATGGTAGAGCGCTTTGTCCCTAGCGATGACATTTCGACCAAGATCGTCGGTCTGTTCGGCGAAATCACTACCGGATACGGCCGCCAGCACGCCTTCCATTGCCAGCGCGCCCGAAACATCAACGCTCTTGATACGCGCATGCGCATGCGGACTGCGCAGAACCTTGCCATGAATCATCCCCGGGAGGCTCAGATCGGCTCCAAAATTCGCGCGTCCCGTGACTTTTTCCACACCGTCAGGACGTACTGGTCGAGTCCCAATTACTTTCAGATCGTGAGCTTCTGCCATCTCGTATCCCCTATGCTTCGTGTGCTAATTCGGTCGCGGCGTCCTGGACAGCGCGAATGATCTTGTCGTAGCCCGTGCAACGACAAAGATTGCCCGCAAGCCAGTATCGAATGGTCGTTTCGTCTGGATTGGGATCGCGCTCTAAAAGAACCTTTGCTGCAACGATGAATCCAGGAGTACAAATGCCGCACTGCAATGCGGCGTGCTCCAAAAACTTCTGTTGTAGTACGTGTAGACCATCTGGATTGGCAACTCCCTCGATGGTCCCTACCTCTTTACCTTCTGCTTCCGCAGCAAGAACCAAGCACGAACAAACCAGGCGTCCATCCAGCGTCACTGAACAAGCACCGCAGTCGCCAGTCGAGCAACCTTCTTTGGTACCAGTCAACCCAAGCTCATCGCGCAACACGTCAAGAAGCGATTGATGAGGCTCGCAAAGGACTTCTTCCGGTTGTCCATTTACGCTGGTGGTTACGTGTAATTTACTCATTTAATTCTCCTACTAACTGGATGCACGGTCGCGTGCAATAGCGCCTGCACGCTTGCAAAGAACGCCGACAACTTTCTTACGGTATTCGACCGTGCCCCGCTTATCCGTAATCGGTGATGCCGCATCGGAACACGCCGCTGCGGCCGCGTTAAGCGCGTCATCATCAACTTTCGTTCCAACCAATGCCGTTGAGGCCGCTTCAACTAAAAGTACCGTCGGAGCAACGGCTCCAATCGCGACCCTGGCCGACGTACAGGTCCCCCCCTCGTCAAGCGTAAGTGCAACGCCCGCTCCCGCAACAGCAATATCCATTTCAGTACGTGGGATGAACCGCAAGTACGCGTCAGCAGAGTTGTTTCCTGGCCTCGGAATCTTGAGACCCACAAGAATTTCGTTCGATTCCAAACAATTCTCTCCGACGCCGGTCACAAAATCTTCCACCGCGACCTCTCGTGAGCCACCTGGTGAAGCGATTACACAAACCGCTGAGACCGTCATCAGCGCAGGAATGGTGTCGCCCGCTGGAGACGAATTGCAAAGGTTCCCACCGATAGTGGCGCGTCCTTGGATCTGCGTCGAACCGATTAGATCTGCAGCCTCAATGAGTCCCGGAAGAAGTCCTTTCAGTTCATCGTTCTCGTTAAGCGCCGCCGACGGTATCGCTGCACCGATGAAGATCTCGTCGGTACCAATGGATAACGCGTTGGTCTCGGCTATGTGTTTTATATCAACAAGCGTACGTGGTTCTTTGTCGATGGATCGCATCTGCACGAGAACATCGGTGCCCCCTGCAAGTATCTGGGTACGTTGTCCATCGTTTGCCTGAGACTCAAGCACCGACAGAGCTTCTTCAAGGCTCGTAGGTGCCGCGTAGGCATAATCACCCATAGTGCTCCCCGTTATTGCGCGCTGGAATAGCCGCTATGTATATCATGAAGAGCCGCGACAATCACAGCCTAGGCTACAATCTCCCAGACACTATTCAGATCAACAGGCATTAATTTGAGCTTCGATCGGACCAGCTTCAATCACCACATCAAATCCTTATGTGCGGAATGGGCGCGTGCGCTGGATGAACATGGGTTCGACGCCGCGCTCGTCCCTGCCGGAACCAACTCGTATTACTTTGCCGACGATCAAAGTCCTCCATTCCGGCCCAATCCCCACTTTGCGCGGTGGGTACCCGAACCCCTGACCGAAGATGCGGTATTACTTGTTCGTCCCGGCATAACGCCAAAATTATTTTTTTACCAGCCGGATGACTTTTGGTACGTGCCACCCTCGGTCCCACCCTGGACCGACGGCGTCTTCGACGTGGCGGTATACCAAGAGTCAGAAAATCAAATCGAGGGTATCGTTGCGGCAACGCGTGCACTGACCAACATCGCCTACGTTGGACCTGACACGGAACTCGCCAACAATCTCGTGATAACGACGGACGATGTCCGGCCATTCGTCGACCAGCTCGATTACGGTCGCTCGTTTAAAACAGAGTTTGAAATTATCAACATGAGGGGGGCCACCGAAATCGGCGTGCGCGGACATCTGGCGGCGCATCGCGCATTCTTGTCGGGAGCCAGCGAGTTCGACATTCACATGGCCTACCTTGACGCCAGCAAGCAAACCGAAAGCGAGCTTCCCTACCCGAACATCATCGCGTTGAACGAACATGCGGGCACCCTTCACTACCAGCACTACGATAGAGCGGCGCCAAAACGCGTACACAGTTTTTTGATCGACGCAGGCGGCAAATTTAATGGGTATCACAGCGACATTACGAGAACCTACAGCGCAATGCCGGGGGACGATTTCGACAGTCTCATCAATGCACTCGACGAGAAACAACAAGCCCTAATCGGCGATATTGGTCTAGGGCTAAGCTACCTAGATCTCCACGAACGAATGCATCACGATATCGCCGAACTGCTGGTCGCATTTGGATTCGTGAGTTGTTCTGCAGAAGCGGCGTTCGATCAACGGATAACCGATGCTTTTTTCCCACACGGTCTTGGTCATTTACTCGGCTTGCAGACCCACGACGTTGGCGGTCGATTAACGGCGCCTCAAGCCGAAAATAGGAGCCCGTCGGACCGCTTCCCCAACTTGCGTTTGAACCGACAAATCGAGGCCAATCAAGTTTTCACCGTCGAACCCGGGATTTATTTCATCCCGATGCTCATTGACGCCGTTGAAAATCCCGCCGATATCAATCGAGACCGCGTTCATTCGTTTGTGCCTTTCGGTGGCATTCGGATCGAGGACAACATTCTGGCGACGCAAGACGGTCACGAAAACCTAACGCGCCCGGTATTCGACAAAGCGTTGGCGCAATGAACCTCGTTGCAACCGATTCGCGTCAATAGCACATGACGGTCTCTAACAACATAGCAATACGTATGGCTACCAAAGCAGACCTCGAAGTGTTGGTCAGGTTTCAGATCGCGATGGCCTCCGAAAGCGAAGACAAAGGTCTAGACGAGAACACTTTGAGACACGGGATTGCTACCGCCCTTTCATCTGAGGACCTGGCTCTTTATATCCTCGCTGAAATTGCCGGTAAACCGGTGGGAACGCTAATGCTCACCTGGGAATGGAGCGATTGGCGTAATGGTCGATTTTGGTGGATCCAGAGCGTTTACGTTACTTCTGCACACCGTCGACTTGGCGTGTACTCGGCAATGCATCATCACGTTCTCTCCCTCGCATCAAAAGATCCAACGGCCGCGGGAATCCGCCTGTATGTCGAAAAGGATAATGACGACGCGCAAGCGACCTACCGTCATCTCGGCATGGTTGAAACCCATTACCGATTATTCGAAACGGAATTCGTCAGGAATTAACTCCTTAATTCGTATTGAACGCCCATGCGGTTCGTCCGCTCTAATCAATTTTTCTGGCGATCTCGAATCACTAATTCGCGCCATTTAAACATCAAGCGTTCCAACTGCAACGGGCGATTCAATCCAGAGTTCGACAAAGCCATGCGCCTCGTGTCGATCAGGTCGTCAAAGAAATCCACGCCCTCGGATCCGACTCTATCTTCAACGACCAATCGATGCAGAAACCGTGCCCATCGAGCCAAAATTTCGACGAGGTCCTCGTTGCGCAAGCTATCAACAACGTCGCTCACACTATTCCGTCGATCCCTCGCAGCCTTGAGTGCAGGCCAGAGCGACTTTCTCTCTGCATGAATCGCTTCAAGAACGTGAAAAGGCGCGCGCCCGTATTCAATTAATAGCGGTTCAACCTTTTCAGCCGTTACGTCTTGCTCCAACAGCCACCTCACCACAACCTCTCGGGTTGGTCTTCTTATAGAAACTCGCTGACAACGACTGATGACGGTGGGCAACATCACGCTCTTTGCTTCAGTTACCAATATCAGGTGACTACCGAGTGGCGGTTCCTCGAGGATCTTTAGCAATGCGTTCCCGGCGTTCAGGTTCATTTTCTGAGCGTCTTCCAGCACCACCACTTTCAAAGCCCCCGCCTGAGCGGTTTGTTGCATAAAGTCGATGAGACTTCGAATTTGATCGACCTTAATGGCACCGTTTTCTGCTTCGATCCAACGAAAATCTGGATGAGCAATCGTACGCGGATCGCCACTACGATCTATCAGCATCAGCGCGATCTCGCCAGCTAGCTCTGCTTCTCCGCAACCACCCGGACCATCAATCAGTATCGCGTGGGGTAGTCGTCCGGATGTGTTTAAAGAACTGACATAGTCGAACCCCGACTGCATCCACGGCGCGAGTCCACTCAACCCAAAGGCTCCAAAAAGTTGTTGATGAGCTCCGCCAGTCGCAACTGAACATCTTCCAACGATCTTGTCGCGTCGATTAGTACTGCCCGCTCCTCCCTTTCCACGATCGCAAGATAGCCGGCCCGTACCCTCGCGAAGAACTCATTGTCTTCAGATTCAAACCGGTCGTGTTGTCGGTCAGCGATTCGCCCAAGTGCGATGTTCACCGGCGCATCCAAAAAGATCGTTAAATCGGGCCAAAGTGATCCTTGCGCTAACTCGGCAAGGCGCTCCAAAGTATCAAGCGGCACGCCACGACCGCCGCCTTGATATGCATATGTTGCATCGGTATATCGGTCACAAAGTACCCATAGTCCATCATTCAACGCCGGTTCAATAACGGTTGACACGTGTTGAGACCGTGCAGCGAATATCAACAACGCTTCCGTTATCGGGTCCATCGATTCATCGCGCATTTGAAGTAATACTTTTCTAACGTCTTCGGCGAGCGGTGTTCCGCCAGGCTCGCGGGTCACCAGAACGTCGATTCCCTTTTGTTCTAATAACTCGCGAAGGAACTCGATATTTGTGGATTTACCGACGCCTTCAACTCCCTCCAACGTTATGAATCGACCACGTGTCATTGATCGCCCCGCAATTGATATCGCCGAACCGCTTTCAAATGCGCATCGAGAGTATCCGAAAACTCAGAAGATCCATCTCCTCGGGCCACGAAGTATAGGTCCGTCCCGGAACTCGGATGTGTGGCTGCATGTAAAGCCGTACGTCCTGCCGAGCCAATGGGAGTCGGCGGTAAACCGTGTCGAGTATAGGTGTTGTAAGGACCATCCTTTTTTAGGTCAGCACGCGTCAGGTTCCCATCGAACGCTTGGCCTAATCCGTAGATAACCGCAGGATCAGTTTGCAATCGCATACCCTGCTTTAATCGACGACTAAAAACGCCACCGATCTTTCGTCGGTCATCCTCGATACTAGATTCTTTTTCAATGATAGACGCCAAAATCAGAACCTCATACGGACTCGCTAAAGGGAGGTCAACGGCCCGATTTTCCCACGCTCTATTTAACTGAAAGCGCATTCGTTCCCACGCACGAACAAGAATTTCGGATGCTCGATCACCACGAATATAGTGGTAGGTGTCCGGAAAAAATTGGCCCTCACCATGAGCGTCGGCTAGTTCAAGCGAATTGAGAACATTAATCACGGTAGCGCAGCCAAGGTCAAACATGAGACCGGGTGAATTGAGGAGCTTTTTACGCGTGACCGAAAAGGTCTCGCCTTCAACAATCTGAATCGAACGCACCAATACATCGCCTGACGCGATCCGATCAAGGACCCGATCTGGCGATTGGTTCGATTCGAAACGATATTCTCCTGCCCTCATCGAACCGGTTAATCCACGCATTAGGCCCCTCGCCGTCAACCGGCGTGCGCTATCGACGATTCCATTGGCGCTAAGTCGATGGCCGATGGCCGAAAAACTCTCCCCTCTCTCAATGACTAGGGTTACCGGGGAATCGAGTGCGACCGGACGCCCAGCCCAGCTTTCCATGAACCACCAGGCGCCAACAACGACGATAAAGATAGACGCGAGTACAGCGATTGTTCGTCGCAATATTTCGCTCCAATTCTTTGGCCTCAGGAACGATCGTGCCACGTTGCAGCGACCGGGGGGAGATATAAAAAGAGTAATCGAAGAACGTGGCCTAACTACAACCGTGAAAAGATGAGCGTTCCGTTGGTTCCGCCGAACCCAAACGAATTCGAGAGTGCAGCATCAATCGTCATATCACGCGCGGTATGAGGTATGTAGTCGAGATCACAATCGTCGCCAGGGTGATCGAGATTGATAGTCGGCGGAGCAACTTGGTGACGCAGTGCCAGTGCACAGATAGCTCCCTCAACGGCCCCAGCCGCACCCAAGAGATGGCCGACCATGGATTTAGTCGAGCTAACGGCAACTTGCGGGCTGGTCCCAAAGACCGCCTTGATTGAGTTCGTTTCGGCGACATCGCCTTGCGGAGTCGAGGTCCCGTGGGCATTGATGTATTGGATTTGTTCCGCGTTCATATTGGCATCTAACAATGCGTTCGTCATCGACGCCACTGCGCCGCGACCGTCATCTGGCGGACTGGTAATGTGATGCGCATCAGCACTCATGCCAAACCCGTTTAACTCACAGTAGATTTCTGCCCCGCGAGCTTTCGCTCTTTCATACTCCTCCAGAACTATCACTCCGGCGCCATCGCCCAGAAGAAAACCGTCGCGGTCCCTATCCCAAGGGCGACTAGCACGTTCAGGATCTTCGTTTCGACTGCTTAGCGCCTTCATCGATGTGAAACCCGCAATGGTAACTGGTGAAGTCGCCCATTCCGCTCCACCCACCACCATAACGTCTGCATCACCATACTGGATCATCCGCGCCCCAAAACCGATGTTGTGTGTGCCCGACGTGCAAGCAGTCACGATGGCAATATTCGGCCCGCGAAATCCATATCGAATCGACAAACTGCCGGAAATCATATTGATCACACTGGCGGGTACAAAGAACGGTGATACCCGTCTTGGACCACTCTTCAGGAGTGTCGAGTGCGTGTCTTCTATTGTGTTGATACCACCAATACCAGAACCGATCGCTATACCAACTCGATCACTTTCCGCCATGTCTGCGATTCCAGCATCGTCGATCGCTTGAACTCCAGCGGCAATTCCCAGTTGTATGAATACATCGATTCGTCTCGCTTCCTTCCGATCGAGGTATTGTTCGACGTCAAAGTTCTTGACGCTCGCTCCGATCTTGACGCCGAAGTCCGAGGTGTCGAAATGTTCGATCAGATTGCCACCACTGCGCCCTTCTAGCGCGCTAGCCCACGTCTCTTGGACCGTATTTCCGATGGGCGTAATTAAGCCCATTCCAGTGATAACGACTCGGCGTTTATTCATGGTTTCGATTCCATGTCCACGCAGATACTAATCTGAATTGTGGAGAAAAAAGCCGCCAAATACGGCGCGACTCCCAAAAGATCTTCGTGCCTCAACCTATTGATGGGCAAGAATATAATCGATCGCTTCTTTGACGGTGGTGATGTTTTCGGCTTCTTCATCCGAAATTTCAGTTTCGAATTCCTCTTCGAGCGCCATTACGAGTTCAACCGTATCCAAGGAATCGGCACCCAGGTCATCGACAAACGATGCGTCGTTCTTAACTTCTTCTTCTTTGACCCCCAATTGTTCACAGATGAGTTTCTTTACGCGTTCTTCGACAGTGCTCATTTATTGCTAGTCTCCCTATTGGATTACAAGGGTGCAGGGCGGCGGTATTCTAGTGAATCTTTTGTCGTTTTTCACGCTCGAACGAAACGCGATCAGGCCGAGTAGAGGCCGCCATTGACATGCAGTGTTTCACCCGTGACATAGCCCGCATCTTCGCTAACTAGAAACGATACGGCCGACGCCACGTCTCGCGGAGATCCGATCCGGCCGAGCGGGATCGTCGCGGCCAAATTATCCACTTGCGCATCGCCCAACGCGGCGGTCATATCGGTGTCAATAAATCCAGGGGCAACACAGTTGACCGTGATACCTCGTGAACCCACTTCTTGCGCCAACGCGCGAGTAAATCCTTCAATCCCTGCTTTGGACGCAGCATAGTTTGTTTGCCCGGGATTGCCCATGCGGGCCACCACCGAGCTCACGTTCACGATTCGGCCCCAACGGGCTTTAATCATTGAACGCAATACCGATTTACACAGGCGGAAAGTGCCCGCGAGATTCGTTTCGATCACATCACTCCACTCGTCATCCTTCATGCGCACGAGCAAGCTGTCATGCGTAATTCCTGCGTTGTTAATGAGAACCGAGACATCGCCGCAACGCTCGGAAATCCGTTGGACCGAGGCTTCGACTAATGCAGGATCTTCGACGCGCATCATTAAGCCGATACCACGATCGCCGAGCCATCCTTCTATGTTTTCGACTCCGCTATCGGTCGTCGATGTACCAACCACGAAGAAACCGTCGTCCACGAGGCGTTCGGCAATGCTCTTTCCGATCCCACGACTCGCCCCTGTAACAAGTGCCGTACGATCGATACTCATTCGATTTCCCCGAGCGCCACTGACAAATCGTCAACGCTACCGATAGCAAACGCTTCAGCGTTGCGATCAATTCGACGGAGCAAGCCCGTCAGCACCTTACCCGGGCCACATTCCACGACCGTCGTCGCCCCATGGGCGAGCATAGTCGCCACGCATTCGCTCCAGCGAACAGGCGTCGATAGTTGACGTACGAGACAATCTCGAATTCCAGCGGGATCCCCCGCCAAGCTTGCATCGACATTGTGAATCACGGGTATATCCGGCTTTTCTATCTCGACATCGTCGAGCAGGCTCTTCAGCTCTCCAGCTGCCGGCGCCATCAGTTGGCAATGAAACGGCCCACTCACGTTGAGTTTGACCGAGCGTCGCGCACCTGCTTCGGAGCACTCCGCAATAGCGTTATCAACTGCTAAAGACTCCCCGGAAATAACCACCTGGCCTGGCGCATTTATATTTGCTGCCGATACGACCCCGTCTACCGCGTCACAAATCGAAAACACACGCTCATCGTCTAGACCGAGTATCGCAGCCATTGCACCTTGACCGTCCGGAACAGCGCTCTCCATAAGTTTCCCCCGCTCATGCACGAGCTTCACTGCGTCGTTGAATCGCAGAGAACCCGCCGCGGTAAATGCCGAGTACTCTCCCAAGCTATGCCCGGCCATAATGGTCGGAGCGGCGCCTCCGCGTGCGCTCCAAATTTCAAAGAGCGCGATCGAAGCCGCCAGTAGAGCTGGTTGCGTCACGGACGTTTGATTTAACCGTTCCTCCGGGCCATTCCTGATAACCTCGCCAAGGTCAAAACCAAGGGTTTCCGAAGCACTGGCGAGCCGATCATTCAAGATGGGCTCGGTTGCCCGTAAGTCGTCCAACATACCCACCTGTTGGGCGCCTTGCCCCGGAAAAACGAATCCGATCCCCACTTGCGCTTCCCCTACTTTTTAATCACGGCAAAACATGCTCACGCACTGGTGCCCGACGAGGGACTACCGAATTATTCAAACACTTTTCCAATTGTGCCCGCAAAACCGATCTGTTGCCGCACACACAGTGTTCTCACCAGCACCCCACGAATCTGACAAAACTCGCACTGCTACGATTATAGGACTGCGCGCGCCAGAGAATCGGCGCATAAGAAATGGAAAAACATTCGCGACGCGGTTGCCACCTCCGGTTAGATCGGAAGTTATTCAGGTTGCAACGATCCTCGCGCGATGGCGACCCCCGAACTGGAATGTCAGTCCTCGGTGTCGACGACTTTACGGCCCCGATAAAAGCCATCCGAAGTCACGTGGTGGCGTCGGTGCGTCTCACCAGTTGTGACGTCGACGGATAATGTCGATGTTTTAAGCGCGTCGTGTGAACGGCGCTGCCCACGCCTTGATCGGGTTACTTTGTTTTTTTGAACTGCCATCAACATTCCTCTGTATTCGAGTTCTTGAGGGCCCCCAAACCAGCAAACGGACGAGTTGTGTCGTCTTCGTCAACACTCGCCCCGAGAGAAAGCGCCCGGGGCGCGTTCGGACAGTCTAACTCAGTCGCACAAGCCATGGCTGGTATACTCATAATCAAGTCGTCTTCCACGATTTCAACGATTGGTATCCGACCCGCGTCGATCACCATGACGTCCAATGCCGGCATCAGCTCCGTCAACTTTTCTTCCGATACGGTGAGCCTTAAGTCAAGATCGGCCACAATTTTTTGACTCACGTCTTCGAGACATCGTTGACATTCGAGCACCGCATCTACGCACACAACGCCGCTCACTCGAACCAATCCATTGCCATCTGGTTCAAAGGTTAATTCGACTTCAACGTCAGCATCCGGTTGTCCGATTAACGGCGCTAATCGTTCAAACGCGGAAACCGGGACTCGACCAACCCAACTGCCTGCATGTTCCGCTACGTCGCGCGGATCTATCGAAGCTCTTTTGTCCGCTCTGCTCATAGGGCGCGGGATAATAAGGAGCCGTGGAAAGTCTGTCAAAGCACCTATTCCAGCTCGACGACGGTGCACGCGCGCGCCTAAACTTGGCGATGCAACTCATTTTAGGATCTTCGTCCCCCTATCGTCGTGCCCAACTAGAGACCCTCTCGTACGTCTTTGAGACCGACGTTCCAAACGTCGACGAAGCCCCGCAACAAGAAGAAATACCTTTTGATTTAGTCACTAGATTGGCGAGAGAAAAGGCCCAAGTCATTGCCCAACGCCATCCTCACGCGGTTGTGATTGGTGCCGACCAAGTTGCGGCTGTGGGCGCCGCAACTCTGGGTAAACCCCTAACAGTAAAACGAGCGATCGAGCAGTTAACAACGCTGTCGGGTCAATGCGCCGAGTTCCTGAGCGCGATCTGCGTCGTCGAGCCGGGTGGAAGGACTCATTCGCACGTGGAACCAACCAGAGTGACGTTTAGACGTCTCGCGATCGACGAGATCGAACAATACGTCGCATTGGATCAACCGCTAGATTGTGCCGGCGGGATTCGGACGGAAGGCTTAGGTTTTCACCTAATAGAACAAGTTGAGAGCATGGATCCAAGCGCCGTGATCGGCCTTCCGTTGATCGCGCTTTCAAAAATATTACGCACCATCGGTATTAATCCACTAAGCAATTAATCGGGCTCTCCCACCAAATGACCCCACGTCTCAAGAAACGTTTCGTCTGGATCTGCATCAAAACGACGCCCGTCGGGCAGCTTTAGGCTACTCGAGTGAAGCATCATACGCGCGACATCGGGTCCATTAAGTTGATATTTGTTGTCACCCACTACGGCATGGCCTTCAGCCGCTGCGTGTACCCGGATCTGGTGCGTGCGGCCGGTATGCGGGTATACCCATAGCCGAGTCACCCTCGCCCCTCGTTGTTGAATCTCAAAATCAGTCCGGGCCTTGTCACCATGAAGATCGATGCGAACCCGACGTTCACCGGATTGAAGCGTATAACGCCGCAACGAATGCCTGACGGTACGCAGTCCCTGAGGCCAATCTCCTGTAACGACTGCGTCGTAGCGTTTTTTTACTCGGGCCTCTCGAAACGCGGCATGTAACTCCAGCAACATTCGTCGAGTCTTCGCGATCAGCATGCATCCAGATGTATCCCTATCGAGCCGATGCACTAATTCAAACGTAACGTCTGATCGGGTTTGCCGCAAAATCTCGATGATCCCGTGTCGAATACCACTGCCACCGTGCACGGCGACACCGACCGGCTTATTGAGTACCAATAGTTCTTCATCTTCGTACATGATCGCTCGGCTTATCTGATTAATTGTCGCCTCGCCGATATGAGATTCATTACGGCTATCGATTCGCACCGGAGGTATGCGTAATCGATCACCTCTCTGCAATCGGTAGCTCACCCCGACTCGACCGCCGTTTATCCTAACCTCGCCTCGCCTGACCATCCGATATATCCGGCTTCGCGGTACGTTCTTCAGCTCTCGGTGGAGAAAATTGTCAAGCCGCTGACCTGCATGTTCTTCGATCACAACGTGCCTTACCGACATCGTAATTTTCCAGCAGATTGAAGCACTTAACATACACTGTTATAGTGCTTCCGCCGAACCTTGCCGCTTTTTATTTGCGGTTAGAACGTACAGGAAACAAAGGTCCGAGTCGGTGGTGGTAAATCGCCGTACAAAGAGAAACAACAATACACGTGGGCGCCAGGCGCCTCTAAGAAAAGATACATTTTTACATATCGCTCGAAACGCGAATTTTGGAAAGAACAAACTGACAACTCGCACGGCACAAATAGCTAAGCGGGTGGTAAATCACCGATGACGCAAAGGGTGGATTCGGTAATGCCGAGGAAGAAGAGGTAAGACGACAGTCGTTACTGATTGATGGCTAGCAGCCTAGCTACGTGACTTTCCGTGAAGGTCGCGTGCTTCAAGATCACCTTTGTTTGCCGATCTAAACGCGTTCCGAGTATCAACTGATGGATGAACTCGGTTATGAAACGCATGCTAATCAATTCGACGCAACCCGAAGAGGTTCGCGTCGCCGTAGTCGATGGCCAAAAACTCTACGATCTCGATATCGAGAATCGAAGCCGCGAGCGAAAGAAAGGAAGTATTTACAAAGCCAAAATCAATCGAGTCGAACCGAGTTTAGAGGCCGCATTCGTCGACTTTGGTGCCGACCGCCACGGTTTTCTCCCCTTTAAAGAAATATCTCAGACATATTTCAATAAGCGTTCAACGCCCAACCAGGGCCGCGTCAATATTCAGGATGTCATTAACGAAGGCCAGGAATGCCTCGTACAAGTCGAAAAAGAAGAACGTGGTAATAAAGGTGCCGCGCTCTCAACGTTCATGAGCCTGGCGGGACGATACATGGTCCTGATGCCAAACAACCCGCGCGCAGGTGGGATTTCACGTCGCATCGAGGGAGAAGAACGCGACAGCTTAAGGGATGCGATGTCTGAGCTCGAGTTTCCCGATGGGATGGGCATCATCATTCGTACGGCGGGGGTAGACAAGAGTGCAGACGAATTACAATGGGATCTCGATTATCTTTTGCAGCTTTGGGAAGCAATCCAACGTGCCGAAAAGGATAACCGTGCGCCGGCCCTGATCTATCAAGAAACGAACGTCATCGTCCGCACAATCCGAGACAACCTCCGCAGCGACATCGGCGAAGTACTAATCGACAGTGAAGACGCATACAAAGAGGCGGCCGATTTTATCGAAGAGGTCATGCCCCATTACCGCGATCGCATCAAGTTGTACGCGGATGCAACGCCATTATTTAGTCGCTACCAAATCGAAAGCCAAATTGAGTCCGCGTTCCAACACGAGGTAAAGCTGCCGTCCGGCGGTAGTGTCGTCATCGATCCGACCGAAGCTCTTGTTTCTATCGACATTAATTCCGCGCGCGCCACAAAAGGTGCCGATATCGAGGAAACAGCGTTGACCACCAACCTCGAAGCGGCGGAAGAAGTAGCGCGACAATTACGCCTGCGCGATGTCGGCGGTCTTATCGTCATCGATTTCATCGATATGTTGGCATCACGTAACCAGCGAGACGTTGAAAATCGTATGCGTGAAGCGCTGGAAACCGACCGTGCTCGAACTCAACTAGGCCGAATTTCGAGATTCGGGTTATTCGAAATGACTCGTCAGCGTTTACGCCCATCGTTAGAGGAAATTACCTCCGAGGTTTGTCCTAGGTGCAGTGGACAAGGACGAATTCGAGACGTGGAGTCATTGTCACTCGCGATCTTAAGAATCATGGAAGAAGAGTCGCTGAAGGAGCATAGTTCCATCGTTCGCGCCGTGGTACCACTCAATATTTCGGCATACCTGTTGAACGAAAAACGAGCGGATGTTGCAGAAATTGAAGCGCGCACTAAGACGCACCTTGTCATCGTTCCCAACGCTGCATTTGAAACACCCAACTATGAAGTCCAACGAATTCGGGACGATGACCTAAACGAAGAAGTTGGGGTTCGAAGTTATGAGCTCGCGGACATCGCCACCGAGGTAGAAATGCCCCAAGGGCGAGAACGTCCGCAACCGTCTCGCGAAAAGGCCGCAGTCGGCACTATCGAACCTAATAAGCCTCGACCATCACCATCATCAAGAACGCGCCCGACCCCGAATGAGCACGTCCGCGGTGCACGTCCATCCATTTTTCGGCGTTTTTTGCGCAGCCTTTTTTGGGCCGGAGAAGATGAAGGCTCCATTCCAACAGGAGCGGGCAGAGGAAGGCAGCGTAAACGGCAGGTAGCAAGTCCAAGTCGAGCGAGTGCCAAAGATCGAAACCCTAAAGCGACCGACACCGATGCTAACCAAAGACGTGAAAATCGTGGTGAGGAACGACGAGATCGGCGAAACAACAATCGCTCCAGTAGTCGCGGCCAACGTCAAACCGACCGCCGCCAACCTAGTGACTCGCCCCCTGGGAAGGAACGAGATCGTGATGGTAACCGTCAACGCCCTGACGATAGGTCACCAGGGCATTCGAACCGCAGGCAGCCCGCACGAGCGAGGCGCTCAGAGAATTCGCGTGAGGATACGCAGCCACCAAGCGGTGCATCCGAAGGGAGTCCGCGTCCAGCAACCGCGATCGAAATTTCTGACAGCAAACGTAAACCGCGACGCGATAGGCATTCCGCTGCAAATAGTTCCGAAACTACGAGTTCGGACTCAAAGCCAAAGGAACAATCGTCTGTCGAGGCAGCCGCCGGCGAGTCTTCGACGTATCACGCTGATACCGCGAGTAGAACGGAAACTGACGAAGTTTCATCTCAAGGACCACAATCGATGCCGCTCGCTACGGTCGAAACGCCAGAGATGGACATTGTAGAACCAATCAACGAAGTCGTTCTTCCAGATAGCTCAACAGCAGTCGGAAACGAGCGCGACGCTGAGATTCTGGACCAGACAACGTCAGATGAGGAAGGAATAGACAATTCCTCTCCGACACGAGCAACAAACGATCCTCGGAGCGAAGCCCTAGAGGATGAACCTTCGTCTACCCCAAACCGGATATCCGACTCTTATTCGCCAGACCATCAAATCAACGTTCAAGAAGCCGATGAGGAAGATATAGAGATCTTAGCGCCCGAGTATCCTTCTGGCGGCTCAGAGACTGATTCACCACCTCAGCCAACAGATCTTCAAAACGACCTGATTGCCGAAGATCCTCCCGTGATAGCGGAAAACTCATCGCTCGGCGAGGACATCCATTCGGATCAAGTTAACGTGCAAACAACACGAGCATCGAACGATCCCAGGGAAATGAGACGACAAAAACTCCGGGAGGAGGCAGGCGACGACTAATAGCACACCATCATGGTCGTCCTATTTCGATCGGCTCGCGGTCCAAAGCAACGCCATAGCGCCGGTGCACATCATCGACGATCCTGTCGGCTAATCCGAGTACGTTGGTAGCCGTTGCGCCACCGGTATTTATCAATACCAGTGGCTGACGGTGCCATACTGCGACCGCCCCGTCTCTAAAGCCTTTCCAACCTGACGCTTCAATTAGGCGCGCGGCAGACACCTTCACCAACCCCCGCTCTTCGAACCCTTGTATTTCGCACTTTCCGCGTAACAGTTCGAAGTCTTTCGAGGACAGCAGTGGATTCTTGAAAAAACTACCGACGTTACCAATAAGCCGAGGATCGGGAAGTTTTCGACGTCGTACTCGAATTACGGCGCTGGCGACTTGTATAGGGTTCGGACGGTCACAACCGAGCTTACGAAGTTCGGTATCGATATCTGGATAACCCGTCTCTACCGCTTGGTCGCCGGTACGTATATTCACGTAGGTAATGACATAACGTTTGGGACTACCGCTTTTGAAAACACTATCGCGGTATCTAAACTCACATTCCGCTGCCGGTAGAGTTCTGGTAGTCATTTCAACGCGATCAACGACTTCGACACTTTCGACCATGGGGCCTAACTCTCGTCCGTACGCGCCGATATTCTGATACGGCGCAGCGCCAACCGATCCCGGTATTAACGAGAGATTTTCGAGGCCTCGAATGCCCCGACCGAGTAACGATCGCACGAGTTCGTTCCAACGTTCTCCCGCTCCGACCCGGATGCGGTAGGCACTCTCGTCGACGCGTTTTACCAAGATTCCACGTATTCGCACGCGAATCACCAATCCCGGCAGGTGACGATGCAAAACGACGTTCGAGCCTTCACCCAGAATCGTTGCGGAAGGCCAACGCTCCAGCGACTCCAGTAACTCCTCAACACTCGAAACCTCCAGCAATTCTTCCGCCGTGCTCTCAAGCCCAAAGCTATTGGCTCGCGTAAGACATGCATTGCTTACGCGTCTCATGTAGAGACGTACCTGAAGGTCAAATTGACCCGCTCGCCCACGGGTTGAGCGGTCCGCGGAACGCTGTGTTTGAACAAACTTTGGCTGTCACCCCACATCACCAACAGCGACCCATGCCGCAACAACAATCCTTTACTCTTACCACCCGATCTTGGACGGACCCGAAATACGCGCGATGCACCTAAGCTCAACGACGCGATCACCGGGTGTTCTCCCATATCCCGTTCGTTATCGCTATGCCAACCCACGTAGTCAGACCCAGATCGGTAACGATTCGCAAGCATGAAATCAAATGGGTGTCGAAGTCGACGTTTGATCAACGCACAGGTCCCCGCCAAGCATTCGGTCCATGGCTCTCCTAGTCGGGATATTCCACTGTATTGATAAGAACAGCCCGAGTTGGCGTACCACGCCGTCAGTCTTGGGGCCCGGTATTTCGATCCGAACATCGTTACGGTTTCTCGATGCCAATTGATATCGCGAAGGCAATGATCCAACAAGCTGGTCGCGTTGGCGGTCTTTAAGAAATCTTCCACATACAAGAATTGTTGATTCTCAAATCGAATCCCTTGGCTTTGCGTGTCGGCTGGGGGTTCATAAATATCCACCAACGATATACTACCTTTTGCGTAACTTAGTACCGAGGAATTCCCAGTGGATATCAGAGACAAAGTGGCAGTCATCACGGGGGGAGCCTCCGGTCTTGGAAGGGCGACGGCGGAAACCATCGTCGCAAACGGGGGCAAGGTCGCGCTGTTAGATCTGAACGGCGAGCTGGCAGCCCAGACTGCCGCTGAGCTCGGGAACGATGCCCATGCTTTCACCGTCAATGTCTCCGATTCGCAATCGGCAACAGATGCTGTCGACGGCGTTTTAGAACGATTTGGCGCAATTCACATCAACGTTAATTGCGCCGGAATTGGCGCCGCCGGGCGAACACTAGGTCGAGACGGCCCCTTATCACTCGACGCTTTCAACTTCGTCATCCAGGTGAATTTGGTGGGTACGTTCAACACACTTCGACTCTGTGCGCAAAAAATGGCGACAAACGAGCCACAAAACGAAGATGGCGAACGCGGAGTCATCATTAATACTGCTTCGGTTGCGGCATATGATGGACAAATCGGCCAAGCCGGCTATAGCGCGAGCAAAGGGGGCGTTGTTGGGATGACTTTACCTATCGCTCGCGATCTCTCTCGGTCGGGGATTCGCGTTTGTACTATCGCCCCGGGAATATTCGAAACCCCGATGATGTTGGGCGCGTCAGAAAAGGTCCGCGTGCCGTTGATAGAGATGGTCCAGTTTCCAAAACGACTGGGTGACGCGCCAGAATATGCGTTACTCGCGAAACAAATTGTCGAAAATCCCTATCTCAACGGAGAAACGATACGGCTAGATGCCGGGATCCGAATGCAACCCAAGTGACGGTTCATGGTGTCGTTGCCACCGCAACAACGTCACGACGCTTCGCGCAGTCTCGCTATCACTCGGTCAGCGTCGACCTGGGTATCAACGCCTTGAGGGACGTCATGGACTGCTTCGCTCACTGCGATCGAATAACCATTCTCTAAGAATCGGAGTTGCTCCAGCGACTCAACGGATTCCAATCTACCCCGCGGCAAAGCAACGAAAGCTTCCAATGCGGACAAACGATACGCGTATATCCCGATGTGCCGTTTCCACCCGTCGCCTATGACACCCTGCTCGCCTTTGTCGAAGTTGTCTCGCAACCAAGGCATGGGCGCGCGAGAAAAATACAACGCTGAGCCCTTTGTTGTCGCCGCTAATTTAACGATATTCGGATCAAACACATCAGTTCGCGCGTTAATCGTTGCATACAGTGTCGCTACATCATGTCGACCGTCGGCCAAAAGACTAGCAACCTGGTTAATGACCGTCGGCGGAATGAGGGGCTCATCGCCTTGAACATTAACGACGAGCTCGTTACTTCCCCAGTTATTGCGCCGCGCAACTTCCATTACGCGATCAGATCCTGACACATGATTGGCATCGGTCATGACGGCCCTTGCAGCCGTTGTTTTCACGACCTGTTCGACACGCTCGTCATCTGTTGCCACGACGATGTCGATAGCATCAGATTGCGTCACCTGTTCCACAACCCTCACGATCATGGGCTTCCCCGCCAGATCGATTAAAGGTTTTCCGGGTAGCCGCGTTGAACCATATCTGGCAGGAATCACTACTCTAAAGTCACTCACGAGACGGTCTCTATTGATATGCCATGTCGCTCAAACACTTCAGCAATTCGGCGTTCATCCTCGTCGTTCAACACTACTTCGATCTCGAGATACCAGACTTCGTTGGGCAACTGATCCATCACCCGGACTTTACCGGCGTCTTTTTCCGTAACGACAACCGTCGCATGAGCCGGGACCGAGAGATCTCCGACACTAAACGAATGATGATCGGGAAACGCTCGCACTACGGGATCGAGTCCTAACCCGATCAACGAGTACGCAAATCTAGCCGGATTTCCGACCCCTGCGATCGCGTATAAAGGGCCATGAATCCTTTCTGCAAATTTCTGTGGCGAGACTCGTTCGTGACTTCGCAAATTAACGAACGCAGTCGCGACCGCCTTCATCACCGACTCACCTTCAACGAGTCCAGTCGCCCTGCCATTGGCCACAACCCAGTCCACTTCCGTTAGCCTTGATGCCGGTTCACGCAGCGGTCCTGCCGGTAGAAGGCGGCCATTACCCAGCCCGCGATTTCCGTCGACCACGGCTATTTCGATGTCTCGTTCCAGTGCATAATGTTGTAGGCCGTCGTCCGATATAACGACGTCAATCTGGTTCACCGACAACAAGTTCTTGACGGCGCGAACGCGGTCCGGATCAACAACTACGGGACAACCGGTACGCGCGGCCAACATTGGCGCTTCATCCCCCGCATCCTCCGCACTCGAATCGTTATTAACCCGAAGCGGGAATCTAGCCTTACCGCCATAACCACGGCTGACTATTCCTACACGTTTTCCCCCTGCCATCAGCCACTTCGACAACCAAATGACGAGTGGGGTCTTGCCTGTACCACCGACATTGATATTGCCGACGACCACGACAGGTACAGGGGCGCGCCACGAAGAAGACCACCCTGTAACGTACCGACTCCGCCGTTTGCGCACGATCCACCCAAATAGTGCCGCGAAGGGTTGAAGTACCCGAGGCCAAAAGCTGTTGTTGTACCATGCCCGGACCAAGATGCTGCCGCGGGCTTCGTGACTATCCAGGTCGACCTCGATCGACGTGGGTCCTTCAGTGACCTTGTTAGTTACACCATCATCGTCTTCGAACTGCGATCGATACAACACGCTATATGGCCCGTCTTGGCCCACTAGCTCGTCGTGGCTTCCTTGTTGGACAATCGCACCTCCATCCAGCACATAGATAACGTCGGCTTTTTCGATCGTCGATAAGCGATGTGCAATAACAACGGTGGTTCGATCCCGCATGACCTCGTTGAGCGCATTCTGAATGAGGCGCTCGGACTCAGTGTCTAAGTCTGAAGTCGCTTCATCGAGAATCAAAAGTGGCGCGTTTTTTAGGAATGCCCGCGCAATCGCTATTCGCTGACGCTGTCCCCCAGAAAGCAGAACACCGTTATCGCCTAGTTCGGTATCTAACCCATTGGGCAACGACCGGACAAATTCTTCTGCGTTGGCACGACCAAGCGCCTCGAAAATGTCTTCGTCGGACGCATCGCCAAGTGATCCGTAGGCTACGTTTGCCCGCAACGTATCGTTGAATAGCACGACTTCCTGGCTAACCAGCGCGATTTGTTGACGAAGATTGCCTAATTTGTACTGGGTGACCGGAACACCATCTAGGGATATCTCTCCGTCGGTTGGCTCGTAAAACCGCGCGATTAAGCTCACCAAGGTCGACTTCCCACCGCCAGACCGCCCAACCAAAGCGACTGTTTGGCCAGGTTGAATAGTGATGTCGATATCCGAAAGCGCATCGTGTTCGCCGGCCGAATAACGAAACGAAACGTTTCGAAATTCGACTTTACCGGTAACACGATCGCCCTCATGAGTTCCCTCATTTCGCTCGGCGTCTTCATCAATCTGCGAAAAAACGTCGCTCGCCGCTGCAAGACCACGTTGCAATCGTGCATTGACGTCAGACAGTCGCTTGATAGGACTCGCGAGCAAACCAGCCAAGCCAATATACGTAATTAGCTCACCTCTCGTCATAGCTCCAACGATGTCCGGCTGGAACACCAATCCAATCAAGCCGCCAATCGAGACGGCCACAAACACCTGAATAAGTTGCGCGCTGGACGCCTTGGTCGCGACCATTTTCAAGTTTTGCCGACGGTTGCGATCGCTAGCCGACAAGAATCGACCTCGTTCGTATTTCTCCCCGCCAAAAGCACGCATGACGCGGTAACCGCTGACTGCCTCAGAGACAACGTGCGTCACATCGCCCATGGAGCTTTGAATACGTTCGCTTATACGTCGAAACCGCTTGGATGCGAATCGGACGACTCCGCCGACCAATGGGGTAACTAATAGGAAAATTGCCGTCAGCAGCCGGTTATGCCAAAACATAAACGCAAGCAATACAACTAATTTCCCGCCGTCTTGGAAGATGATCTTCAGCGCGTCCGTCGCAGTATCCCGTAGCTGTGCAGTCGTGAACGTCAATCGCGAGACGATCTGCCCCTGCGCACTTGCTTCGAAAAATTCGCTAGGCACCACCAGCAGGCGATCGAAAAGTTCACACCGAAGAACATGGACTACGCGAAATGAAATGCGCGAGAGGAGGAGTTCCCCAGTGATCGACCCACAAGCACGTACGAGCGCCGCTAACACGATCAGCGAAGGGAAGTACCAAATGCTAAGGTCGGAATCCGTGTCAAAAGAGTCGACGACCTGCCCTAGTACTTGCGCAAAAAAAGCCTCGGCACCAGCAGCGAGTAAAAAACCAATGACGGCCACGAAAAAGAGAAGCCACTGCCCCTTTAGATACCGCAGCAGTCGGCGATAAAGAGCCCAGTCGCCCGTGCTCGGAGACCCCGAAGCACTCATCTCCGACTTCACCCGGTGCGTCTCGTCTGTAGGTACTGCCCGACCAAAACCGAGATCCCCAAAATCGCGATCTGTATACAACCGCTAACTACATGCGGAATTATCCAGCACCTCACGCCGTGAGATCGTTCCTTTTTCAAGTCGTTCTATTTCTCCACTTTCGAAAGGAGCTTTTCATAACAAAAATTCGTTGCCTGTACATACCCCGCCAAAGAGCCACAATCAAAACGTTTGCCTTTAAATCGGTACGCAAGCACTCCACCCTGTTTCGCTTGTTCGACGAGCGCATCAGTAATCTGGACCTCGCCTCTCTTATCTGGCGGGGTCTGCCGCAATATTTCAAATATATCCGGCGTGAGGATGTATCGGCCAATGATCGCTAAATTGGAAGGTGCCGTACCTGGCTCAGGTTTTTCAATCATGTTCGATACACTGTATAAATCTTTTGACACTTCGTCCCCCGCAATCACGCCATATTGATGAGTACTCTCAAAGGGTACTTCTTCAATAGCGACAACACTGGTCCGGTGCTGTGCAAAAATCTCAAGCATTTGAGCGAGCACGCTGCTTCCCTCGCCGAAACAAAGGTCATCGGCCAACACCACAGCGAAAGGCTCGTCTCCCATAATTGAACGACCGCAAAGAATTGCGTGCCCCAATCCCTGCATTTGCACCTGACGAGTGTAGGAAAAAGTACATTCATTGATCAGATCACGGATGCCTACTAGGGCACTTTCCTTTGCGGTCCCCTTCACCTGATCTTCTAATTCATAACTAACGTCAAAGTGATCCTCGATGGCGCGCTTTCCCCGGCCGGTCACAAATCCAATGTCACGTAGACCCGCCGCTGAAGCTTCCTCAACTCCATACTGAATAAGCGGTTTATCAAGTATCGGTAACATTTCTTTTGGCATCGATTTGGTGACCGGTAAAAACCGAGTGCCATATCCGGCCACTGGAAACAGACACTTATTTAACATGCAGTAACCTCGTGCATCCGCCATTCACGGCGCGAAGTTGATCGAGCGTCATTCATCCATCATTCGCGTCAGAATTATATAGCTACGACGTCAAACCTCGCGTATCCCTATTACATGCATCGGGAGCGACTGTACAGACTGGTCCATACCAATATCTCCTCGCAACGGTACCTCTCGTTGACGTTCTCTGAACAAAGTCGACCCCACCAAATCAATATCGTCGACGCCGAATAGACCTTGATGTTCCTTGTCGACTTACGCATACACTAACCCGCGGGTACCAAACGACTATTTGAAATCCCCGCAGGCATAATGCGAATCTCATGCCGTACCCATTCATCAAACGTTATCTGCCAACCCGGGAATTCATGCGTGAGCACACGCTATTTCGGATTTGGGGTCATCGTTTACTCGAACCCGAGCTTTGGCATTTACACCGTCGGTCGGTCGGTGGCGCCTTTTTTATCGGTCTCTTTTGCGCATTTTTACCGATCCCAACACAAATGCTCGCGGCCGCATCGATGGCGCTGATCGGCCGATGCAACATCGCGCTTTCGGTCGCCGTCACATGGGTTACCAACCCGTTAACCATGGGACCTATGTTTTTCTTCGCCTATAAGCTGGGCGCCTGGTTACTGGATACTCAAGTGACCATCACGACCGTCGAGCTGTCTTGGGCGTGGCTTTCCAACCAGATCGGCCAGATCTGGTGGCCCTTACTTGTCGGTTGTTTGATCTGCGGCTGGGTGTCGGGGTTATCGGGAATGTTGGTTTCCCGAATACTCTGGAGGCTGCACGTCGTTCGACGCTGGAAACACCGCCTAGCAAGGCGCCAAAGTAAGATCGCTTTTTGATACTCCTAGCGCGAATGCAACTCCGGTGCCGGATTCGCTCTGGCCGCTAATAGAGTAGGACGAACTATCGCAGCCGTACACAAACCGAACGAAAGCAGCGCTATAGCAACAAGGTCTTTGCCTTTTGTTTCGGAGGGAACGGACGAAAAGTAGGTTCCCTCGATCATGTTCGAGCCCGTTGCCGATTCCAGTACTTTCACGACGACGTCAGCGTGTGACGCAATGGTTACGCCAAGAATGAGTCCAAGTGCGATTCCAACCAACGAAATGACCAGTCCCTGAACCAAAAATACCGAGACAATTACTGCCCGGCGCGCTCCCATGGTGCTCAGAATAGCAATATCTCCTCGCTTATCGTTCACCAACAAAGCCTGCCCAGACACCATATTGAACGCGGCTAGTCCGACAACCAGTGCTAATAACGCAAACATGATCCCCTTCTCGATCTCGATCGCGCGAAACAATTCACCGAACTGTTCAGCCCAGGTGCTTAGAGGAGCGTCGACGGGTGACGACCAGGAACCTATCGAGAGAGGGTCGGCCAAGGTCACCCGCCAACCCAATGTCCCAGCATTGGTAATTCCCAATTCTTCGATTCGGGCAATATCAATAATTGCTAACTGATAGTCTGGATCCGCCCCGACCGCGAACGTTGCAACGAGCTGAAACCGTTGTACTACTGGAACGATTCCCGATCCCGTTGATGTCGGAAAAACCAGGATGGTCGGATCGCCCAGCGCTAGTCCCATCAAACGCACAAGCGGTTCTCCCAGTGCAATACCAGCACCCTGTATCATCGGGAGCGAACCTGACACCATCGAATCTACAATGAAACTGCCTCCATCCTTCGCATCAATTCCGTAGACCTTCACCGCCTGAGTTGCTCCGGGCAGGGATAGCATGGCTTCGCCCTGATACAGACGTTCAACGCCGATGACCCCCGGCGTTGCCAATACGGCTTCGCTATCCTCTTCAGTTAAGACACTCTTTTCGATAAAGACGTGCGGTACAACACCTAGAAGCCGTCCCTTAACTTCTTGGTCGAATCCATTCATAACACTCGTCACCACTGTGAGGATCGCCACTCCGAGTACGAGCCCCACCAACGAGACCCAATTAATTAACGCCGCATAGACGTTGTCGCGTCGGAAGAGATATCGAAGCGCAATCCACACGGAAGGTAATCGCTTAATTAGTAATCGGTTAGGCATTGAGCTTGCCGTCTTCCAAAACGAACGAGCGGTTCATTTTGTCCGCGATCGACGCATCATGTGTCACGACGATAAACGCTGTACCCGTCGCGGTACTCATTTCCGCTATCAGCTTCATCACTCGGGAAGCATTTTCGCGATCAAGATTACCGGTGGGCTCATCGGCCAACAGGATGTCGGGCTCAGTTGCCATCGCTCTCGCTACCGCGACACGTTGCCGTTCGCCACCCGAGAGTTGATGTGGTCGATGCCCGATACGCTCCGTCAGATCAACCGAGTCCAATAGGTTCTTCGCACGTTCCTCCGATTCGAGCGACGTACGACCCGAAACGATCAGGGGCATCGCCACGTTTTCGAGTGCGGAAAACTCGGGCAGTAGGTGATGAAATTGATATACGAAACCCATGTATTGATTGCGGATGGCGGCTCGACCATCACTTGAAGCAGAAGTCATGTTTTGACCGGCAACCCTTACCTCGCCGACGTCCGGATCGGCTAAGCCGGCAAGTATGTGCAGCAACGTGCTCTTGCCAGTTCCAGAGCGACCTACCACCGCGACCCTCTCACCCCTCCTAATATCTAAGTCAATGCCATCGAGAACCCGAAGTTCTCGCTCACCATCTACGAACCGTTTACGAAGATTTCGAGCTGACAAGACATTACTCATGTTGAAGTGCTTCCGCGGGACTCGACGAGCTCGCCCGCCACGCTGGATACAGAGTTGCCAACAGCGTGAGTAATCCCGCAATACCCGCGACATGCCATACGTCCGTCAACGCCATTGCGAACGGCAGCGTGTCAACCACGTATTCACTCATGAGTTTGACACCAAGGAGTGACTCAAGTGTCGGGAATCCGGCCTCGGCCAAAACGCCGAGAAAATAGCCTATACCAATTCCAGCAGCGACCCCAACCGCCGAAATTGCCAGGCCTAAGATCACAAATGTTCCGATAAGCAAGGACCGGTTGCTTCCCATCGTCCGCAAGATGGCGATGTCGCTACGGCGCTCACTCACAATCATTACCAGCGTTGAAACAAGATTGATGGACGCGACGGCAACCAACAAGGATAGAAGAAGAAACATCATCCCTTTTTGAGCCCTAATCGCGCTGTAGAGCGGTCCGTACGTTTGGAACCAAGTGGATACAGCAAATTCGTCGCTCAGCGAAGCGAGTATTTCAAGCCCAACCTGGCGGGCTCGTAACGGATCATCAAGCCACACTTCGATCGAATGAACGCCTGGGCCTACTCGATACAACTTCGCGGCATCAAGTCGGTGAAGGAAGACGTAGCGCTGATCAAGCTGGGACCCGGTATCCAATATCCCTTGAACGCGAAACGATTTTTGCCGCGGGAACGCCCCAAGTGGGGTCACGGTGACATCGGGAACCACGACGGTTGCGGAACTACCGAGCTTCAAGCCCAAGTCTTTGGCAAGATTGTCCCCGACAATCATTCCATATTGGCCTGGGGTCAGAGCGATCAAGTCGGTGCCTCGTACGTATTGGTTTATCCGTGAGGCCCGACGATACTGATCGGGCTCGATTCCAGTAATCGTTATACCCCGAACTTTTTGACCCAAAGAAAGGAGGGCTTGTCCGTCGATCACGGCCGCGGAACCTGCCACATGGGGGATACCTCCTATCAGCTGGAGTAGTTCCGACGAAGTTGCGATCGATTCGCGCGCTCGGACCGACACGTGCGGGATGACACGTAAGATCCGATTCGTCAGTTCCCTTTCGAACCCAGCGACCACTCCCTGCACGAAAAGAAGGACCGAAACGGATAACGCAAGACCCGCCAATGCAACGAAAGTTACGAGAGAGAGATTGCCACGCGAGGATCCCGCATATCGCATGCCGATATTCACGGACAAAGGACGAAACATCGAAAAGTTCTTGGTGAAAGTCAGAGATTTGGTCCCCAAAAAGCCGAAAAAATCGGCCAACCACACCGCGTGTAACGCGCCAAACTATCCTCTCGAATACTTTTTATAACGATATATATCAATAAGTTAGATAAATTTATCTTAAACAGACCATCGTTCATAATATTCTCAAGGCTGTTCTACAAAACTCCAATCTAGATTCAAGATTTCCGACCGCATTGCTTGGGCATCACCTTCAGCCATACGCGTTAAACTAGCATGCTGAGTCATCTGGTAGTTCGTCGATGAACAGGTATCTCTTTCCCACCGTCGTTTTGGCCGCGTTAGTCGGATTTGTCTCAGCCTGGGCATTTCCAGTTACCCCGTGGCTACTGGAATTTGCTGCGTTATTCAAAGAACTGTTTTTATCCGTGCTTAAAATGATTGTCGCACCGCTGGTTTTTTTCTCGGTGTTGTCAGGAATAGTTCGTTTGGATGCAGCAAAACAACTCCGCCGAATTGGAACCCTGACAGTCGCCTATTACGTAATCACCACTGCGTTCGCCATTACCTTAGGCCTTACAGTCGTTTTTCTATTCCACCCCTGGACGAACGCGCCGCCACTTAGCGCCATCGAGACAGCGTCCACCCATGCCACCTTAATTGGGACGTCTGAAAATACGTTCGGTGCGTTAGTTCGTAACCTATTAGCGCAAATGTTCGTAAATCCTTTTGCCGCTCTTACGGAACTCAATATCCTTGGGATCGTGACCAACAGTATTGTCCTTGGATTGGCACTTCTGATGGTCCTTCCCAGCGATAGCGTAGTGAAACGATCGATCCATGAGATCACAAACGCAATCTACAAATTAGCGAGTTGGGCCGTGTGGGTGGTCCCAATCGGTATCGTCGGCATCGTCTATCAAATGACGACTAACACAAATTTGGTGTTAATCGGACAGCTCGCGGCATTTTCTGGTGTCGTGATCGGGACCACGCTGCTGCACATGGTCGTCATCCTGCCCTCCATCGCCTGGTTAGGTGGGCGCATACAACCAGCTACCCTAGCGAAGAAGACCTTACGACCTATCGTTGTTGCACTATCGAGCTCATCGAGTGCGGCGACGCTTCCCGTCAGTTTTCACGCCGCCAATGATCTCGGGGTTAGCTCGACCACGGCAAGTTTCGTGCTACCTCTTGGTTCGACCATCAACATGGACGGAACGGCGCTTTTTGAGGGCGTTGCAGCTATTTTTCTCGCGTACCTCTTCGGACTTGATCTAAATGCCACTGCCACCGTCACAGTGTTCCTTGTCGCCATGCTCGCGTCCATCGGCGCTCCTGGAATTCCGTCAGGATCGATGGCCGGCATGCAAATGGTGCTTCTTGCCGTCGGGATACCCTTGGAAGGGATACTGATACTACTTTTGGTTGAGCGTCCTCTCGACACCATTCGAACCTCAGCGAATGTGCTCGGGGACCTCGTCGGATGTGTCGTGATCGACCGACATGCAGACGTCACTTAGGTCGATGGTTCCACCCTAGAGTTATTCGAAATCATAAAAAGGTTCTCAAGTTCGCTTGACGCGCGTCCGACGCAATGGGAAAACTACTCCTACATCCGTTGAGCTTTGTGGAGCGTACCTGTCGAAACCGCTTCCCGCTCACGGATTTGGAACCACAACATGTTAGGGGGAAGCATGCCCGAATTTTGTAATGTCGAAAAAGCCGATCATGTATTGACCGTGAAACTCAATCGACCGGAAAGATTGAATGCCCTGCACCCACCAGCGAACGCGGAGCTCGGCGAAGTTTTTGACGAATTCGCAAACAACGACGATCTCTGGGTTGCCATCATCACCGGTGAGGGGCGGGGTTTTAGTGCCGGTAACGATCTTCGATACCAAGCGGAAGGAGGTCAACGAGTTCCAACACCGAGAGGATTTGGAGGGCTGTCGTCGCGCTTCGATATGACGAAGCCTGTCATTGCAGCCGTCAACGGGGTCGCTATGGGTGGCGGCTTTGAAATCGCGCTTTCGTGCGATCTCATCATCGCATCGGAGAACGCGATATTCGCACTTCCAGAGCCCAAGGTGGGGCTCGCAGCGCTCGCCGGTGGATTGCAACGATTGCCCCGTCAAATCGGATCCAAACGAGCTCTAGGAATGATCCTCACTGGTCGCCACGTCCCAGCGACGGAAGGTTACGAGTTGGGTTTTGTAAACGAGGTCGTGCCCCACGATGAATTAATGGACGCGGCGCATCGGTGGGCTGGCCAAATCCTCGAATGTGCGCCGTTATCGATTCGGGCAAGCAAAGACGTCGTCTATCGAAGCCTATCCATAGGATCGTTGCAAGAATCGATGGAAATTCCATACGACTCTGTCAAAGCGATGTCGACTGGCGAAGATTTTGTCGAAGGTCCGAAGGCCTTTTCAGAAAAACGTCCGCCCAACTGGAAAGGCCGCTAAACTCGGCAACCTGGTCGTTGAGGCCCTGTAGGAACCAAAAGCCAAGGGATACTTCGAGCCGAAATCTGCGTGCGGCTATGTTATGAGATTGTGCAACATAGCGATCTGTTGTTCGTAGTCGTCGACGGTTTGATAGCGAATACCGCAAACAAAACGTTCAATTCCGACGTCACGGTATGCTTCGAGGCGCGCCCGCGATCGAGAAACATCTACGAGTGGTAGCCCGCCCATGATCGTAATAGAACCCGCGGAACGACCGGCACGTTCGCAATATTCAAGATATTGGTCACGCAACTCGGGGACACTCTCAGGTTCAAGCCCCATTGGAATCCAACCGTCGCCAAATAGCGCCGCACGTTGAAGGGCGTGAGGAGCACGGCCACCAACTAACACCGGCGGCTTATTCGGCCTCGGCTTGAAAAAGAATCGTTGCCCGTTAAGTTCTACCTCGTCGCTGTCGAAACACGAGTTGAAAATTTGCAGCGTCCGATCGGATATGCTTCCCCGGCGCTTTCGATCCAATCCAAGGGCACGAAACTCAGCATCCATCCAACCAATCCCCACTCCTAGGAGAACCCGACCTCCGGATAGCTCCTGTAGACTTGCGACTTGTTTAGCCGTCATCAAAGCGCCTCGGTACGGTAGGATCAGGACGCCCGTACCGAGACGTATGCGTTCGGTCGCACCTGCAATCCAAGCTAAGGTAATTAAAGGTTCAACGTAACGCCCACCTGAACCCTCGGCATCATCTGGTGGGATGGCTATATGATCTGTAATCCAAAGCGATTCGAGACCAGCGCCCTCCGCTAGCTGTGCGCATCTCAACATGACGGGCGCTTCTGATTGCGCACCCATATTGCGTAACGTGACTCCAAGTTCCATCGCTGCTCCTCAGAGGTGTTAACAGACCCAACGTTGATCAAACGCCGACACGAACGCTACGCTAGCAAATGCAAAGCGTTCCAACGAGCCCATTGAAAAAGGATTCTCAAGCATAATTGGCGGCTCATGCAGTCCAGCGCCAAAGCACCATCCCACCCCATGACCACTACGAATACCCAATACACAATCCTATGGCCGTTGCAGTTCTCAACCGATCGGCGACGAAACGGTTCGGTGAGTTTGCCACGATGAAGAACGTATTGGTCAGCGCCCTCGCGTTTACCAGCGGCTTTGTCATCATGTCGCTCGAATTGCTCGGCGGCCGATTATTAGCCCCATACTTTGGCAGCAGCATTTACGTCTGGGGTAGCGTAATTACGGTGTTCATGCTCGCGCTTTCGGCCGGCTACCTAACAGGGGGTTGGCTATCGCTATTCAACCCATCACTGAAGCGTTTTTCACTCATTTTTTTTACGTCTGCCGCGACACTTTACCCGCTCGCAATGATCACCGAGCCGGTGATGGAAAGAGTTTTCGAGGCCCTCACGGACCCTCGCTGGGGTTCGCTTGTTGCGGCTCTCATTCTTTTTGCTTTGCCCACCTTCATTCTCGGTTTGATCTCGCCCTACGCTGTTCGATTGTTGGTCGTTAACGTTGATCGGGCTGGAAATACTGCAGGTACCCTGTATTTCGTATCAACCATCGGTAGCGCCCTCGGAACCCTCGCGACAAGCTTCTATTTCGTACTCTGGTTTCAGATGGATACCATCATTTTCCTGCTCTCCGGAACGCTGCTCATACTCGGCTTCGTTTCATGGATAGCGGCACGAAATCGATGAAATACTCCGCTACGCTGCTTCTTACGCTTACTGTGTTGTTCACCACTGGCCCGCTTCAGGGACGAATTATTCATCGCGAACAGTCGTTGTATCAGACGATTTTAGTCGACGACACGGGTTCTCGCCGTTGTCTTCAATTCTCGGTACGGCGCGATCAACGTAATCAAAGTTGCGTCGATCTAAAGCATCCGCAACGGATGGTATTTACCTATACCCAGATGATGATGGCAGGTCTTCTGCTCGCTCCCGATCCCCAAAAAATTCTTATAATTGGCCTCGGCGGCGGGACCTTGCCGCTAGCACTGAACGACCTTTTTCCAGAGGCGCTCATTGATGTCGTCGAAATCGACGCCGTCGTCGTGCGGGTTGCCGAAGAATATTTTGGATTCCAAAGCAGCGAACACATAAAAGTTTTCGAGACGGACGGACGTATCTTTACCAAGCGAGCCATCATGCGCCACGATCAATACGACCTCATCATTCTGGATGCATTCAATGGCGACTATATCCCGGAACACTTGATGACCCGAGAATACCTGCAAGAAACCCGCACCTTACTCGGCAGCAAAGGGACCTTGGTCGCTAATACGTTCGCCCAGAGCCGTCTCTACGATCACGAGTCGGTCACGTACGCATCCGTTTTTGGAGACTATTTCAATTTCAAACAATACCCGAGTAGCAATCGAATCATTTTGGTATCGATGGCTGGCTTACCGACGCTCGATTTGTTGAAGGCACGCGCAACGCGCTGGCGCGATCGTCTTCGAGCGTACCGAATTCCGATTCACAATTACCCTGATCGCATGTCTCGGACCATCGACTGGGATCGCGACGCCCGCGTCCTAACGGATCAATACGCGCCGGCAAATCTGCTCCGATCACGTAACCGCCACCGGTGATGGTCCTTCGGCACCCCACGATGAGCTGCAAAATCAAATACCCCGGCGTATCGTCAGACGATGTTTAACTGGTCTTTACCGTACGTTTCCAGAAGGGCACCGGTGTTTGCACGGAACGCCGTTGCAACATCACAACCACTCGCAACCCAAGCCGGCATTGACATGCTACGGCGTGGAGGTAACGCCGTCGACGCGGCAATCGCAACAGCAATCACTCTCACCGTCGTCGAACCGACAATGAATGGGGTGGGAAGCGATGCTTTCGCCATTGTCTGGGATGGGCACGACCTGACCGGAATCAACGGTTCGGGCAAATCGCCCGCTGCATGGACACCCAATCGTTTTAAGGGCCCCAACATGCCTACCCAAGGATGGGACTCGGTCACGGTGCCAGGTGCCGTCAGCACATGGGTCGCGTTATCGCAAAAATTCGGGAAACTACCCTTTGCCGATCTCTTTGAACCCGCCATTCGGTACGCTCGCGACGGATTCCAGGTCGGCACCAAGACCGCTTCTATTTGGTCGTGGTCGGTCGATTCGTTCGCACACTTCAACGGTTTTCAAGAGCACTTTGCCCCCCACGGTAGGTCACCGAATCCGGGCGAAATATTTGAACGCCCCGATCTTGTCGAGACGCTTACCGATATTGCGTCTACCAAAGGGGAATCGCTGTACCGAGGACGACTCGCCGACGCGATTGTTGCTCAAAGCCAACGCGAGGGCGGGGTAATGACCCTCGATGATCTCGCCAATCACAGCGTGCTCTGGACCGACCCTATCGCACAACCATACCGAGACGTCGTCCTTCACGAAATCCCGCCGAACGGGCAAGGACTCGCAGCCCAGATCGCTCTTTCCATTCTCGAACATCTTGACGTGCAATCGATCGAGCCCGGATCAGTTAACTGGATCCATTATCAGGTCGAGGCAATGAAAATCGCTATCAGAGCTGCGTTCGATCACTTCGCTGATCCTGAAGTCATGACGACACCGCCGAGCGAGCTGCTCGAGCCCGGTTCGATCGCCCGTGCCGCGAAATCGATATCCAATAACTCCGCATCTAGGTATCCACCTGTGGCGTTGCCGGTCTCTGAAGATACGGTCTACTTAACGACAGCGGACGCGGACGGTGCCATGGTCTCGATGATTCAGTCTAATTACCGCGGTTTTGGCTCGGGAATCGTGATTGATGGCACAGGAATTTCGATGCAAAACAGAGGCAGCGGATTTGTGCTTACACCGGGTCACCCAAACATAGTGGCCGGCAGCAAACGCCCATTCCACACAATTATTCCCGGGTTCGTGTCGCGATCTGACGGCGGTCCAGCGATGGCATTTGGCGTGATGGGTGGCCACATGCAACACCAGGGCCACGTCCAAATGGTGACGCGTGTTTTCGACCACGGCGAAAACCCTCAAGCCGCATCCGACGCGCCCCGTTGGCACGTCAGTCCGGATTACCGTCTGGCTCTTGAAACAGGTACGTCGCCAAAAACCATCAAGGCGCTCGAGGAGCGGGGTCACGATGCCGTGTTGGTGACAGACGAAGGGCTATTTGGAGGCGCGCAGCTTATCTGCTGCCTGGAAGACGGATACTGTGCCGCGTCGGATCATAGAAAAGAAGGAATGGCAGCTGGTTTTTGATTCGGTAACCAGTTTCGACATCGCTTCCGACCGAAAGTAACTATTCCGATTCTTCGATCTCATCGAGCTTAAGCGACGCTGAATTCAAGCAGAAACGGAGCCCTGTTGGCGCTGGACCATCGGGGAACACGTGACCGAGATGAGCATCGCATTGGGAACAAAGAACTTCAGTCCGCGACATGAACATCGTTCGATCTTCTTGGGTATCAACCACGTCGCTGCTAATTGGTTCGTAGAAACTAGGCCAACCACTGCCCGAGTCATATTTAGTTTTTGAATCAAACAATGGTTCGCCACAACATCGACATAGGTACATGCCTGGCGTTTTGGTTTCACAGTACTCACCCGTAAACGCTTGTTCTGTCGCCGCACGCCGCGTGATTTCATACTCTTGAGGCGACAACTCGGTACGCCATTCTTCGTCCGATTTAACAACCTTACCCATCTTAAGGCCTCCTGCTAACATGCCCGGTCTTTCTATCTTTAGATTTTACGGGCCCGTACGTCGTATGCAAAGCAGCGAACACCTACCTGGAAAAATGGTCGAACTGACCCCCGCTGGACAAAAACCAATCGTTAAATCCTCGAAACTCAGTGACGTTTGTTACGAGATTCGGGGACCCGTGATGCACGAAGCCGAGCGGCTCGAGGAGGAGGGCCATCGGATTCTAAAATTGAATATTGGCAATCCCACACCCTTCGGGTTCCATGCACCCGAAGAAATATTGCGCGACGTTATCCACAATCTCCCCAACTCCCAGGGATACGAGAACTCAAGAGGTCTCTACTCCGCTCGCAAAGCCGTAATGCAGGAATGTCAAAAGATGGGAGTCGCGGACGTAGACGTCGATGACATTTTTCTCGGTAATGGGGTCAGCGAACTCATCGTCATGGCCATGCAGGGGCTGTTAGACGACGGTGACGAAATTCTCATTCCCGCACCAGATTATCCGCTGTGGTCCGCGGCCGTTCGTCTAAGCGGCGGCATTCCTGTCCATTATCGATGCGACGAAGGCTCAGATTGGCATCCCGACATCCACGACATCCGCAAGAAAACGAGCCGTAGGACCCGTGGAATCGTAGTTATTAATCCAAACAACCCCACCGGTGCCGTTTACGAGCGCCAGGCACTGACCGACGTTGTGGATTGGGCGAGACAGAAAGACCTCGTGTTATTTTCGGACGAGATCTATTCAAAGATCGTATACGACGATGCCGAGCACATACCCCTCGGATCACTTTCTCAAGACGTGCTTACGTTAACGTTCAACGGGCTATCGAAAGCTTATCGCGTCGCTGGCTTTCGGATGGGTTGGATGGTCATTAGCGGTCCCAAACATCGAGCCCAGGACTACCTGGAGGGCTTAAATATTCTCGCTTCGATGAGATTATGTGCGAACGTACCGGCGCAACATGCCATTCAAACCGCACTCGGGGGTTACCAAAGTATTGACGATTACCTCCGGCCCGGTGGTGCTCTCTTCGAACAGCGGAATGTGGCTTACGAGCGTATAAATGCGATCGAAGGGCTCGAATGCAGCAAACCCAAGGGCGCCTTCTATCTATTTCCTCGCGTAGATACGAAACGCTTCAATATCTCCGATGACGAAAAATTCGTACTCGACTTACTGCGGCAAGAAAAAATTCTCGTAGTGCAAGGCAGTGGTTTTAGTTATCCAGACCCCGATCACTTCCGAATCGTTTTTCTGCCACGCGCTGACGAGCTCGCCAGTGCGATCGATCGTATCGGACATTTTCTCCAACGTTACCAGCAAACGTAGCCGCACCCATCAGCCTTAGCCCCTTGGCAATCTCATGCCCCTACCGTCTATCGGCGAGCCCATTCCGATAGTGTCCTACTTTTAGCCCGGCCTCGGTATTTGCTTCGTTGAAATCCGTTGACGTCCTCAACCAACCTTGCAGCGTGAGTTTGTCGCCCCACCGAGTCACGTGGTCCTCGATAAATTGTCGGCCGAGGAATGGGGAATTAAGACAGACCAGCACGTCGCCCCCAGGTTTAACTAAACTCGTTAGACGTTTAATTACGCGCCCGTAGTCTGTTTCGGCAACGAAGCTGCCTCGCTGTAAGGTCGGCGGATCACAAATCACCATATCGTAAGGACCGAGCTTGCTAAGTTTGCCCCAAGAACGAAAAACGTTGTGCGGCAGCATTTTGACTCGGCCTAAGTCTTGTCGATTAATCCGATGATTGTCCCGACCCCAATCAAGCGCCGGCCGACTCATGTCGTTGTTAAATACGACCTCGGCACCACCCGCTATGGCGTATACCGAAAACGCGCAGGTATACGCGAAAAGATTTAAGATTTTTTTATTAAGCGCGCGTTCGCGAACCCAATCGCGTATGGGCGCCATGTCTAAAAACAGGCCTACATTCTGCGAACGGTAGGGACGTATCCTAAAAGCTAAACTCCGTTCCTCGACCAGAAACTCTTCTGGGACGTGACCCATCACGCTCTTCGCTGACGTTTCTCGACCACGACGCATTTGGAGAAGTACGCCTTCGACTTCCGATCGCGCTGAGAGTGCCCCAACGAGATCAGAATATTCACCTCCGTCGAATGACCCGATCAAGACGTACGGGGGATACCAATCAACTACGACCTGGTGATGCCCCGCATAACTGCCACCCCGACCGTGTAAGAGGCGCCTGGGGCCCTCTGCAATTTCGAGTCTCGCCAGACAAACTTGCGTCGCTTC